>Ga0209614_1000061_pt1 | contig 91425 bp, 84 predicted proteins | sample BlaSprsedimmetaG_FD_185484 | JGI IMG/M metagenome (GOLD analysis project Ga0209614, IMG submission 185484) | Hot spring sediment bacterial and archeal communities from California, USA to study Microbial Dark Matter (Phase II) - Blank Spring... ... | reverse complement strand
CCTTTCTAATGGTGTTGCGTGAATGACCAGTATCTCTGGAGATCTTACTGAGACTGTGACCGTATACCCGATTGGCTGTTCGGATATGTTCATATTGATCCATCCTAAGCATCCTTTCACCTCTCTGTATATGGTTTTAAAAACCATATACAGAAAAGGTCGCTGTGGGTGGTCAATTTTCCGTAATCACTAGCTCTTTAACTGATCAATTTTAGAGTATCACAACCAAATGTTTCCCGCGCCCACATCGAAGTACGGTTCGCTCCATTCAAGTTTGCCCAGTTCTCGCGGTATCTGGTACCAATCCCAGTTTGTATAGGGGACAAACTGATACGAATCTTCCAGGCTGCTTAAAATGATTTCCCCCCTTTCCCGATGGTAAAAGGGGGCATACAGGCGGGACGCGGCGTTGAAGGCATAGGGCTCAAAGGCCACGCCGGACCCATAGATCTCCGGATTCCTTTCGACGGTGCTTTTAATCAGAGAAAGCAGTTCCTGCTCTGAATATCGGCCGGTCTCAAGGGCATGGGCCACCCCTTCCGTCACTTTGGTAACGGATGAAAGCGCCGTCTCCACCCGGTTAACCAACGACAAGGCCAGGTTTCGTGCGTTACCTTCCAGCTCTTTTTCTAAAATGATACGGGAACGGTAATAGTTATAGCCAAGGGTCACGGCAAAGATAAACGAACTGCAGAGTGTGATGACAAGGACGAGTTTGGTGGCGATGCTATTTTTCCCCGGCATTGTTCCTCCCCGTAAAGCTCTTGTAGTCGGGATAACCCTGAATCAAACCTTCTTGGGATAAAACACTTCCGACGGCTTGATAGTCCTGCTCATTGAGAAGGCCGGTTATGGACTGAGCGTTGCCGGTCACCATCAGGTCGCGCATCCGCTCAAGCATCCATTTCTGGTGCATCCGGTTGGCGGGCTGTTGCGCCTCGCGCATGTATTTGATGACAATGTCCAGCGCTTCTTCGGGATGGTCGAAGGCGTAGCGCCACCCTTCCAGTGATGCGGCGACAAAGGCCTGCGCCAGGGCGGGATCTTCCCGAATGGTCTTTCCCAGGGTGTAAATCCCGTCCTCTGGAAAATTTATTCCCTGCTCATTGAGCAACAGTACATTCAGCTCCTGCGGATCAACTCACGAGTTGAGGATGGTGTGGTACTCGTTGTACCACATGGCGGAGGTCACATCGATGCCGCCCCGCAGAAAGAGGTTGACCGAGTTTGATTGCGGCACTTCGCGAACCTTGACCGCATGTTTGGCGAAAAGAGCGCGGGGCAGTATGGACAAGTCTCCTTCCCACAGCTCCACCTTCTTTCCTTTCATATCCGTAACGGTTTCCATGGCGCTGGATTTCCTGGAAATTAGCATCATGGTTGATCTCTGGATCATTTGCGCCAGGTTGATAAGCTTTACGCCGGCAGAGCGTTGTTGCAGGGCGGTGGTCAGCCAGAGAACGGCAAAATCGGCTGCGCCATCCTTCAGGGCTTGCGCGGGTGAATGTCCCACTCCCTCCGTCAGGATTTTCAGATCAATACCGTGCCGGGTATAAATCCCCTTGTCGAGAGCCACGTAATAGCCGGCAAACTGCGCCTGAGGGCTCCACAGCGTCATGAGAGAGGCCTTTTTCAGGACGGTGTCCGACGCAAATGTCGAGACCGGAACGGCAAGCCAGATGGAAAAAATCAGCTTGAAGATCAGTGTCTGGATTATTAATGGCTTCATGTTGTTCTGTAAGTCACTCATGGCCCCAGTCGTCCGTCACCGCCTGGCCGATTCCGGCTCGGTATGATGTTTGAAATCCGCCTACCTGCTACCGCGTTCATCCAACGCTCCTGTGGGAATATCCCCAGGGCTTCGGTTTTTCTGCTGAATTCGCGCGCCATGATTATTTTTCCGCCCGGTTCAGATCGCTCTCCGTATCCCTCACAAAATCGCACATCAGATAATCAAGGCCGATGGGGAGGGCAAGCTCCAGGGTGGGCAGAAGCTGTATGCCGACGTCTATATTCCGGGGACGACCTCCAGTAAATGCCCTCCATGCTTCATGTCTGCAGAGAGGAAATGAAGATGCCAGCCCGGCACATTCAGCGAGGCCATGAAGGGCGGAGTATAAAACCCGGCCAGGGTTCCCTCTATTTCATGGAAATGAAACACCGCCTGATCTTGCGCCACGTCAACAAAAGGGCGGTAGTTGTCCTATTTGGGCACCGAGCGGGTTCTGACCTCGTTAAACAGCCCTTCAATCCTTACCGCATAGAAGATATTGGGGGAAGGAATGAGCGAATCCAGCCACTTCAGGAAATCGTCATGGCTGATCTCCCCTGCAAGCGAATCAGTTGTCATGGCCTCGAAGAAGGTAACACAAGAAAAAGGGGTCAGCGCGTCTTCGTCGATCCGGTTCACATCCCCTGCAGCCGTGATCTGGAAAACGCGGCCATCAAGCATCAGCATCTCGCCATCAAGATCATTGAAGGTTCCCAGACCGAAATCACCATGCTTTTTAACTTCAGCCAAGGATATGTTCTGCTCATAGATCCCCTCCACTAGCGCATTGACAGGTGATGATAAATAGATTCTCCCGTTTTTCATGATTTTTTCTTTCCGTACGGTTTATTCGAGGCTGAATAGTAACCAAGCCATTAAATCAAAAAAGCCTCTATGATGAAAGGTGTCCTTGTAGAAGAACCTTCTCTCAAAACTGAGGCTTTTCAAGCGCCGGAAGGATATCAGGTTGGTTGTGCGAACACGACCGAAAAAAACCGTTTCCGAGCTGGAAACGTCTGGCCAGAGAGGATAGAAGCTAAAAGGTTTGCCGGGAATGTCCCGGCGGCAGTGCTCACTGATGCCGATGTGGTTAGAAAAACATGGACGCTTTTCGTAGGTTCTCGTCCCAGGAGACTTTGCTTGACAGTCAAAAGGAGACATACGCAAGGGAATGTTCCCGGAACCGGAATCTAAAAGATCAGGGGCTGTCTGTAATCCTGATCTCAGGAGCAGCCCGTTACCGCAGCAAATATAAACGGCAGCTCAAGAAGGAGGCTCGACAGTCGAATCGCGGGCTGAATTGACGCGATTGAAAATGGAGAACCGGTCTTTGAAACCGAGAAATATGAATGTTTGTTCAGGGCTGCCGACTCAAAGGTTTTCGCGGACTCTGGCCAGTCTTTTGAAGGACTGGCGCTCCTGCTGGTTGCCGACCACCGCCAGCAGGTCTCCTTCGTGAAAAATATAATCGGCTTTGGGGTTGCTGTGAAACTCTTTCTCATGAATGATGCCGACGATGGACGCTCCGGTCCGGCTGCGGACCGCGGCGTCCTTGATGCTCTGATCGAGCAGCGGACTTTCGGGCGGGAGCGTGACCCAGGAGATTTCCAGCATGTTTTTCAGATTGTCAAATTTTGTCAGCAGCTGCAGCTCACTGCTGGCCTGAAAAATCGGGGCATAAACTTGCTGTCGCACACTGTCGGTGTACTGCTGAATGACCGCCACCGGAATTTCGAGATGGAGAAGCGCCTGCCGGGAGATTTCAAGTCCCGCTTCCATCTCCGGCAAGACCGCCATGTAAACTCCGCTTTCGTACAGGGCCCTGGCCTGAGCGGCGCCGTTGGCCCGAACGATGATATGCAGTTCCGGGCGAACGCGATGGGCCTGATCGACAATCGCTTGGGCGGTAATCAGCGAAGGCGTGGTGATCAGTAACAGTCTTGAGGTTCGTATCCGCGAAGCATTGATGACGGTCGCCTGACTCATGTCGCCGAAAATTACGGGAAATTTCGCGGCTTTGCATTCGAGCAGGCGTTGATGGTTGATCTCGATGACGACGAAGGGCAGCTTCAGCTGGGTCAGAATCTCGGCGATATGCTGTCCCACCCGTCCGCCTCCGGCAATGATGACATGATCCCTGAGCCCGGAAGGGGGAAGGTTTTCGGTTTGCAGCGGTTCATAACGAAAGAATCGTTTTTTGAGCTTATAAAAAAGCGGCACCGTGGCGGAGGCGAATGGGGTCAGAACCATGCTCATAACCGAAACGGCCAGGACCAGGGAATACATGTCCTGATTAATGGCTTGGCTTTCAAGGCCGGCCCTGGCGATGACAAAGGCGAACTCGCCTATCTGAAAAAGGCCGAAGCCGACGGCGAGCGGCACGATATTGATGTAGCCGAAAAGCTTGGCCAGCAAAGAGAAGACGGAACCCTTGAACAGGGCGATGAGCAGCATCAGGGAAAGAATCCGCCCCCAGTTGGCCAACAGGAAGACAGGGTCAAGCAGCATACCGACGGAGGTGAAGAATAAAAGCCCGAAAATATCGCGCAGGGGAATGATGTCGCTTAAAGCCTGATGGCCGTAATCTGATTCACTGAGCACCATGCCCGCAACAAAAGCTCCGAAAGCAAAGGACAGCCCGAAAAGGTAGGTTGCATAACCGATCCCCAGGCCAATGGCGGTGATCGACAGGATAAAGAGCTCACGGGATTCCCACTGCGCGACCTGGGCCAGCAGCCAGGGCAGCAGCTTTCTTCCCAGGTAAATCATCAGGACTAGAAAGATCGCCGACTTGACGATGGCGATTCCCAGAAGGGGCAGACCGGCCTCGGGGTTGCTGAGTTGCGGCAGGATGATCATCATCGGCACCACAGCCAGATCCTGAACAATCAGCATGCCGATCATGACCCGACTCGAAAGGGTGCCCAGCAGCCCACGGTTCATCAGGGTTTTCAGCGTGACCATAGTGCTGGAAAGGGAGATCATGGCCCCCAGCCATAAAGCGCTGGTCACGGGCCAGCCCAGATGACGGCCCAGAAAAAAGCCGAACATCAGGGTCAGAATAATTTGCAGGGGGGTTCCGAACAAGGCGATTTTGCGGACCGGTTTGAGCTCGCCGAGAGAAAATTCCAGACCCAGGGCGAAAAGCAGCAGGGCCACGCCGATTTCCGCCAGGAGTTCGATTTTATGCAGCTCGCCGACCGTGATGCCACCGGTATAGGGGCCGACCACGATGCCGGCCAAGATATAACCCAGGATCAACGGTTGTTTGATCTTTTGCGCGATCAGCGCCCCGATCAGGGCCGTAACCACGATAACAACGATATCGGCAGCTAAACCCATTTACTGGTGGGCCCCGTTCGCGGAAAGGGTTTCATGAATCTTGGCGGCCAGGTCGTTCTTGGTGAAAGGTTTCTGAATGAATTGGACCCCGGGATCCAGAATTTCCTGGAGGGCGATAACATTGGCCGTATAGCCGGACATGAACAGGATCTTAAGCTCGGGATGGCTGGTTTTAAGACGCTCGGCCAGCGCTCGGCCATCGAGCTCGGGCATGACGACATCGGTCAGTAACAAGCTGATCCCGCCGGTTTGGCCGGCCGCCAGCTCCAGGGCCCGGCCCGGGGTTGAGGCTTCAAGGACCGTGTAGCCCAGATCTTCCAGCAGTTTTTTGCTGAGTGTGAGCAGGGCCAGGTCGTCCTCGACGAGGAGCACGGTTTCTCCTTGTCCGAGGGGGGGGGCGACTTTCTCGGGGATTGCCGTCAGATGGGCCTGACTGTGGTCGCGGGCCAGATAGATTTTGAAGGTGCTGCCTTTGCCGGGCTCGCTGTAGACGTTGATGAAGCCGTTATTCTGCTTGACGATACCGTGAATCGTGGCCAGCCCCAGCCCGGTGCCCTGGCCGAGCTGCTTGGTGGTGAAGAACGGTTCGAAAATATGTTCCTGAATTTCCTTGCTCATGCCGTAGCCGTTGTCGCTGACCGCCAGCAGAACGAAGTCTCCGGGGGAAAAATCGAGGTGGTCGGCGCAATAGTTTTCGTCAAGGTCACATTTCTGGTTTCGATGGTGAGCTTGCCGACGCTGGCGATCGCGTCCCGGGCATTGACGCAGAGATTGGCCAGAATCTGATCGATCTGGGTGGGGTCCATCAATATCGGCCAGGTTCCGGCTCCGGGTCGCCAGACGAGATCGATGTCTTCGCCGATCAGGCGGCGCAGCATTTTCAGAATGTTTTCCACGGCTTTGTTCAGGTCAAGCACCTGCGGCTTAATCATCTGTTTGCGGGCAAAGGCCGGCAGTTGGCGGGTGATTTCGGCAGCCCGTTGAGCGGCGTTGAGAATTTTCTCGAGATCCTCATGCAGCGGTTCCGTACTTTTTACTTCGCCTAAGGCGATTTCCGCATACCCGATGATGATACCCAGCATGTTGTTGAAATCGTGTGCGACGCCTCCGGCCAGCTGTCCGATCGATTCCATCTTCTGCGCCTGGTGAAACTGTTCCTCGAGTTTCTGCTGCGCGCTGATGTCGTGAATGATGCAATAGAGCAGGGTTTTTCCGCGCAGAGCGATCGGGCTGCTGAAAACCTCCATATTTTTGCTCTCGCCGTCGGCCAGACGGTGACGGAATTTGAAGTAGTTGCGATGGCTTTTGCGGGCTTCAGCCATTTCCGCCTTGATTTGTTCCGGGCTCAGCGTGTTGATTTCCTGCATGTTCATTTGCCGGAGTTTTGCGGTCGTGCAGCCATAAAACCCTGCCGCCGCCGGGTTGGCGTCGACAATTCGGCCGTTTTCTGGATCGATGAGCAGTTTGACGGCGTTGTGGTCTTGGAAAAGCCGGCGAAATTTTTCTTCGCTGGCCCGCAGCTTCTCATTGGCCCGCAGCTTCTCATTGGCCCGCAGCAGATGACGGGTGCGTTTCTGCACCTGCGCGCGCAACAGCAGGATCAGGGTCAGGGCTAAAAGCAACGCCCCGAAAACCGCGCCGATGATCCAAAGCAGATATGGCGGCACAATTTTCTGGGCCGGTTTTTCCAGCCATTGTCCCAGCTCACGATAATATACCGAACCCGCCTGGTTCTTCATGGTGCGCAGATGCCGGTCGATAGCTGTCAGCAGGTCGGCGTTGCGACCCCGACTCGCGGCGAAAAACAAGGGCGCCGCGTTAAAGACGAGCGCCGTGCGCTCGAGGTCGTAATCCTGATAAAAATAGTTTCCAAAAAAGTTATTGGCCGCCACCGCGTCCGCCTCTCCCCGGGCCGTCAGGGTAAAGGCTTTTTCGTAGGAGTCCACCTTGATGATGGAGTTTTCACAGCCAAGCCCCCGGAGAATTCGTTCCAGAGTAGTTTGCTGAATGGAATCCTCGAACAGGGCGAGGCGCAGGTCGTGCAGATCAGACCAGTTTTTAACCGGTTTCTTAGGGTGCGTATAGATCTGGGACCAGCTTTCGAGAACCTCTTCCTGGTGGAAATCCAGAAATTGCTTTCTTTCCGGTGAAAAAGCGACATCCGGCATCAGGTCGATCTGTCCCCGCTCAAGCGCCGCCAGGGCTGCGGTCCAGGCCGAGGGAACAAAGATCAACTGCCAGTTTTCCTGCTTAGCGACTTCCTCGATAATGCCGGCGAAAATTCCCGCAGCCCGACCGTCGGCGGCGGTGAAAATCTTGGGCTTGTTTTCGTAGAGGCCGATGCGGACCGGGCGAGAACCTGAAGGGAGTTGAATTTGATTTTCGGTTTCAGGAGCGGTGGCTGCCGAAAGCCTTTCCTCGAAGGGGGGGCTTGGTGCTTGCGATAAAAGCTTAGCGTCGGCCAAGCTTTTATCGGCGTTTGCCGGCGGGACGAGGAAAAATAGGCCGAGGATTAACAGCCCGATGGGGTATTGCCGGCGGCCGACGGCCGGTTGGTTGTTTGTGGCCATGACTGATTTCCTGAGTCGACAAAATTTTTTTGGGGCGGCTTGAGTTTGAAAGCCAAGGTGTACTCATTTTATAGTGACGAGGTCAAGGAATATTTTAGGGATAGCCCAGTCAGCATCTTTCCGTTGCCGCAAGGACAAGGTTGGGCTGGGCGACTGCCGGAAAACGGTAAATGAAAAAATCAGGCGCTCAGCGGAACCACGACCGGCAGGCCGGCGACCTCGGTGAGCACGCTCTTGAGCCGGAAGACTTCTTCAATCAGTTTCGGAGTGATGATGGCACTGGTTCCGGCCGCGTGCAGCCGGCCCCGGCGCAGAAAAATGAAGTGATCGGCAAAGCGCAGGGCGGCGTTGAGATCATGGGTCACGACCAGGGTGGTCAGCTGGAGTTCATGGGTGATTTTGCGTAGCAGCGCCATGACCTCCAACTGGTTGACCAGATCAAGGTGGTTGGTGGGTTCGTCCAGCAGCAACAGCCCGGGTTTTTGTACCAGCGCTCGGGCAATGACCACCTTTTGCAGTTCACCTCCGGAGAGTTCGCTGGTCAGGCGATCGGAAAGTTGATCAAGATGAATCATTTTCAGGATCCTGTCAACTTCTCGAAGATGGCTTTCCCGGTTTGCGGCAAAACCGGTCGTCACCGCCTGCCGTCCCAGGAGCACGGCTTCAAACACCGTGCAATTGATGGCCGGTGATTTCTGTGGCATGTACCCGCAGCGCCGGGCGAGGTCACGGCGGGAAAAGTCTCGACAGTCGGCACCGTTCAGCAGAACCGTGCCCCTCTGAGGCTTGAGCAGCCGGTTGATGGTTTTGATCAGGGTCGATTTGCCGGAGCCGTTGGTCCCCATAACAACCCCGAGCCGCCCGGTTTCAAGCCTGAAGGAAATATCGGTTAAAACCTGATTATGGGGATAGCTGAAGGAAATTTGGCGCAGTTCGACACTCATCTTCTTTCCTTGCGGCCTCGGGCCAGCAGGTAGAGAAAAAGCGGGGCTCCGGCAAAAGCCGTGAGAATGCCGACCGGCAGAATCGTCGGGGCCAGCAGGAGGCGGGCGAGCAGATCGGCGCCGAGCAGCAGCAGGGCTCCGGCCATGGCCGAATAGGGAATCAGATAGCGATAGTCCTGGCCGACCAGGGGGCGCATCAGATGGGGAGCGATCAGGCCGACAAAACCGATAATTCCGAGAAAGGCGATGGTGACCGCGGCCAGCAGGGAGGTGAGCAGTAGGGTGAATAAACGCAGGCGTTCGACCTCTATGCCGAGACTTAAGGCGGTGTCGTCGCCCCAGAGCAGGGCGTTGAAACTCCAGCCCTGGCGCCAGAGGTAAAGGAGGGCTGGAAACAGCAGCAGGGCCATCAGGTACAAATCCCGAGGGCGGGCTTTGCCGAGATCGCCAAAGGTCCAGAAAACGGTGCCTGCCACCTCGACATCACTGGCGAAATACTGAAGCAGCATGGTCAAGGCTCCGAAAAAAGCACTGAGAGCCACTCCCGACAAAATCAGGGATTCCGGAGTGATTTCGCGGAAATAAGCCAGCATGCTCAGGACCGCGACGGTCAGCAGAGCCCCTATGAAGGCCGCAAGAACCACAATATAGGGGGCCAGCCTCGGGGACAGAAAACCATCTGCTCGAGGTAGTCCCGCCCCCAATACGATAATCGCGAAGGCAGCTCCGCAGGCTGCTCCCTGCGAGACGCCGAGGGTGAAGGGGGAGGCCAGCGGGTTACGCAGGACATTCTGCATGGCCGCGCCGGAGCAGCCCAGGGCGGCTCCGGCCAGCAGCGCGGCCAGAGCCCGGGGCAGACGAATGCGATTAATAACGTGTGTCAACAGCGGTTGACGATCGGAACCGCCCAGGACTTCCATCAGGGTCGACCAGGAGAATTGGTAGGTGCCGATTTTCAGGGATAACAGGAAAAGAACGATGATGGCCAGCAGCAGAAAAACACCGCTCAGGTTGCGGCGCTGAAGCCGTTTCCGATAATCGGAAATGGGGACGGCAGAAGCTTTATCCATCAGCGGCAGGCGAGGTTTTTCAGCGTAACGGGCTGAAAAGCCGGTAACGTGGCTCCATCAACCCTGAGATTCAGAAAAAAACGGAAGATTTCGTCAATCTTGGTATCGATGCAGAGCTTCGCGAAACTCTGCGGGTACAGCCGACTGCCGATAAACCAGGCGTTGGCGAGGGCGCTTTCAAGGTTGGTGTTATATTGGTTGTAGGGCAGCACTGTGTAGAGATGGTTTTCGCGCACGGCTCGAAGCAGCTCGAAAAATCTTTGGTTTTGCAGATACTGAAGAGCGATCTGGGACAGGCCGCTGGAGTCGAGAAAGATAATCTCCGGGTCCCATTGCAGCAGTTTTTCCTGGTCGATAAACAGATGGTCGCCGTTCGGATCTGATCCGGCGACATTCTCGGCCTCGACCAACTGGCCCGGGAAATAGCCGTTCTCGGTGCTTTCATAGCCGCGTCCTCCCTTGTAGGCCAGGCCGCCGAAATAAACCCGGGGCGAGGGGTGGGCCGCGCCCCGACAGAGGTCCCGCAGTTCGGCTTGCGTCTTTTCCAGGTAGGCTGTGATGGCTGCGGCCCGCTCCCGGCGACCGATAATTTCTCCCATCAGTGTCAGCGAACGGGTCGCTTCCTGACGCCAGACCCCGAGTTTCCCGTAGCTTAGAATGACCGTCGGAATGCCGGTTTTGGCCTGGAGGTTTTCGCTTTGCCGATAATCCAGGCCAATGACGAAAATCACTTGGGGGCGGCAGGCGAGCAAAGCTTCGCAATCAGGGAGCTTGCCGGCGCCGCCGCTGCCGATGCAGGGGAGCTGGGTCAGCTCCCGGCGAATGGCCTCGGAATAGGGCCGAAAAAAATCGGGCAGGGGTTTCAGCTCCAGTTCCTCGATGCCGACCACCTGATCGATGGCCTGCAGGTAAGTGGCCAGACGCAGGGCGCCGGGGCCCAACGCCACAATTCTGTCGACCCGATCGGGGACGATGACCTGGCGTTCTGCCAGGTCGATAATCTCGCGGGCCTCGGTTCGACCGTCCAGGAACAGGGAACCCAACAGCAGCCCCAACAGGATAAAAAGGTTGCGTGCTTTCATGGCGGAAAGTTTCGTCCTAAAATTTGCCGCTGATTTTGCCGATCAGGGTGAAAGGCACCCCGGCGTAATACTGGCTGGCGGAAGAGCCGTCGTCGTCGGCATTGATAGTGCCGACGTATTTCTTATCGAAAAGATTAATGCATTCGAGTTCCAGCCCGGCTTCCCGGAGAAACTTCAGGTTCTTTAACCTATAGCCGATGGTCATGTCAACCGTTGTGTAGCGGTCGATTTTTTCCCGGTTTTCAATGTCGCCGTAGCGCCGGTCGACATATTTCAGGCTGGGAGCGAAGCTCAGATCGCCCCAGCGGTAGATGGCGCCGGCTTTCAAAAGCCAGCGCGGGGTGTCGGGCAGATCCTGGTTTTTGGCGGCCAGCCCGGCGCCGGAGTTGTTGACGTCGTCATCGAAGGTGGCTTGGCTGTAGCTTGGATTGAAATAGAACATCAGGTTGTCGGCCGGATAGATATTGCATTCCAGCTCAACCCCCCAGATGGTCGCGTCGCCGAGGTTCTGATGGTAGTTGACCCCGACCTTTGGGTCAAAGGCGACAAACAGCAGATCGTGATGCTGAGCGTAGAAAATGGATGGGGCGAGACTGAACCAGCGATGTTGAAAACGGCAACCGAAATCAAAGTTGTCCGAGGTCTCCAGTTTCCACTGGTCGAAAACATCCTGCAGGGTGATGCCGGCCGCCTGAAATTTGTCTCGGTTCTGACTGTAGGTCATTGCCAGCGGAACGTAGGCGTACGGCCGCATGAAATTGCGGCCGTAATTGAGATAGAAATCCAGGGTCGGAGAAGCCTGAAAGCCGAAGCTCAGCGTCGGCAGCCATTTCTGATAACGCAGGCTTTGCAAGCTCATCGCGGCATCGACGCCCAGGTTGTGATTGAGCGCGTCATGATAGACGGCCGGAGTGTCCTTGTTGCTGAGATAGGCCAGGCTGGCGGGTTCTTTAAGGGAAAAATATTTAATTCCGGCCTGGCAGCTGAAAGGGCCGCATTGACGGTTCAACTGGAAATAGGGGGTGTGGATCTGGCCCGCGCCCCGGTTTTCGGCGAGATAAGCCCAACCCGCGTAGTTCCGACCGGCGCCATCGAGCTTGTTCTTGCGAATATATTTTTCCAGGTCATGGTTTTCATACCAGTAGCCGGCGCTTACCAGATAATCTTGCCATTGGCCCACATATTCGAGCTTGTAGCCGAAGCGCTCGCTGTCGACATACTTGTCGGCGGCTCCGTCCAGCCATTTTTTATCCTCGCTCGCATAGTAGGGTTTTAAGGTCAGGCTGTGATCCTGGCTGATTTTATATGTGAAAATCGCTACCAGGTCGTGGTTTTCAGTCTGGTTATGGTGATATTTGTAATAGTCGACGTCGGCCGGACCGCCGGTCACCTCTTTAAGGTAATCATCATTGTAATGGCTGGAGATATGACGGGCCTGATTGTAGCTGAGCGCTTGATACAGGTCCATCTCGGCATCATCGTAGTTGTAGAAGAGTTCGGCTTCGAAGCGGTCTCCCAGGGGTTGCTGCAGGCCGATGGTCAGATGCTCGCGTCCGCCGACCTCACCCCGGCCTTTCCACTTGTTGGCCTCGGTGTGGGAGGCGGAAACAAAGGCCCGGCCCGCAGTGGGCAGCCGTCCCGAGTCGAGGCGGAGAAAACTGCGGCTTAAAGAGTGAGCGCCGAGACTCTGCTCCAGCACCAGACCGGAGGTTTCCGCCGGTCTGGTGTAGCTTAGGGCAATGGTGCCGCCACGATTACCGGTGCCGCTGCTCAAAGGGGCCGGCGCGGCGCCACGATAGAGTTTCAGCGATTCTATATTTTCAAGATCGTAAAGGTAATCGCGGGGACCGATTCCCATAATGCCGTAATTGGGAATGCCCTCCGCCGACATGCCGGCGAACATGCTGCGAATGCCGCGCAGGCGAAGCTCGGCGCCGCCGATGCCACTGGGATCGATAAGTTCGGGATTAAGCCCGGGCAAAACGGAAAAAGCCTGGTAAACGCTGCTGAGACCGCCGATGCCTGCCAGTTCCAGGCCGTCCGGGGTGATCTCGCTGCCGGTATAAAGGAGGTCTCCTTCCTGCCGGGTGGGACTGATCGGCAGAGCCTTGACCGTCAGCTCATCGATTCTGGTAGCCTGCGGTGAAAAAGAGGGTTCTTCCGCCGCCAGACTTGCAACCGGATGACCCGGCAACGGCAAGGCGGTGGCGATCAGGAGGATGATGAACAGGAGTCGGTGAGCAGGCGTCAGCATTAATTTTCTCCTTGGTAGAGACGGCTCGTAACTGAAGAAATTACCTGAAGGTGGCTGTGGTTTGCGGCCGGATTCAAGGCGTGCCAAAAATTAAAAAACCACGAAAGCGGCAGCCCGTGCAACGGAACCTCTGCCGACCTTCGTGGTCGATAATTCTGCTTGTTGTAGCTGAAAAGGAGGATTTATTTGCTCGAAAGCTGCAATTCTTATCCGCCGGTAAACCTTCTTGGTCTGCTCGCGCGGGCAAGGAATAAATCCGAGGGGCAAACGTTATAACGAAAATCTGAAAAAGTCAACCGCTTTTGTATATTTTCAGCCAGCTTAAGTTTTGACGGCGATTGGGTGTTTTTTCGTAACCTCTCGTAAAGGTTCGACGTTTTTCCAGGGCCAGGGAGCCCTAAGCCCTGCGGCTGGCTGAGCGCACGCGTGCGAGGTGCGCAATTGGGGCGAAATGAGCGCTGAAAAAAACAGAAAATTCGGCGTCAGCCGTGGAGGCCGAACACCCTGGGAACCCGGAGCTGAATAGTTACCCGTTGTTTATTGTTTTCAGGGTGTCTGCGCGAACGAGGTTCGCCGCGTTTCTTGTAAAGATTCAGGTACGTTATTGTGAGGGTAGCCGGGCTTGTTTGAGAAGCTCAGCATCGAAGCCTTCGACCTTTTTGAACCGTGTCTGCTTTTCACGGGCGAGCTTCGGATCGTGTAAGAAGCTGCGGCAAACGACAAAATTTCTTGCTTGGCGAAGATTTTTTGTTGATTTTTGTCTGGTGCATGAGGTAGAAGGCCCCTCTTACCTGCGGTTGGTGAAAGCAGGATCGGGTTTCTCTTTTTTTAAATGCCTGCGGCGGGGTCTGAAGGCCGGGCTTTGGTTGGGTCTGAACCGGGCAGGGTTGAACTGCTGGGATTAGATCATTTGCGTTGCAACGGGTTTTTTAGTTGAGAAAGGGTTGGTTATGGACGTTTGGGCACCGGCGGTGAAGATCTTCATCTTTGGTTTGTCATCGGTTTTTTTCGTTTTGGGGATGCTGTCGCTTTCGATTATGGCCACGCGCGGTCTGATCGCCAGATTTGGTGACAGCTCCAAAAAGAAATGATGGCTGACGCAGGTTTCACCGCAAATGCGGTCGCGGTCTTGAATATCATTTAGCTTCGGGAGAGTCCGGTTATGGTGGAAACATTTTTTTCGTTTGTGCATTCGATGGGCCTTTATCATCTTACCGTGGGTAATCTGATTATGTGGCTGATCGCTTTCACGCTGATGTTCCTCGCGATCAGGAAGGGCTATGAGCCTCTGTTGCTGCTGCCGATCGGTTTCGGGATTTTTGTGGTTAATCTGCCGCTGACTAATCTCATGCAGGAACATCAGATTCTTCACATCTTCTATCACTATGGTCTGGAGTGGGAGCTGATTCCGCCGATTATTTTTCTGGGTCTGGGCGCCATGACCGACTTCGGGCCGGTGATCGCCAATCCCAAGACCCTGCTTTTGGGTGCGGCGGCCCAGTTTGGGGTGTATATTGCCTTTTTCTTTGCCCTGGGATTGGGCTTCACGATTCCCGAGGCCTGTTCCATCGGGATCATCGGGGGCGCCGACGGGCCGACCACGATTTTTACCACGGTGGCCCTGGCCCCGCATCTGTTGGGCGCGACCGCGGTCGCGGCCTACTCCTATATGGCGCTGGTGCCGGTGATTCAGCCGCCGATTATCAAAGCTCTGACGACCAGGAAAGAGCGTCTGATCCGTATGAAGCAGCTGCGTCCGGTCTCCAAGCGGCAGAAGATTATCTTTCCGCTGGTTACCTGCGGTCTGGTCTGTCTTTTTGTCCCGGCCTCGGCCGCACTGATGGCAATGTTCATGTTGGGGAATTTTTTTCGTGAGTCGGGTGTGGTCGAGCGCCTCAGCGGCACCGCTCAGAATGAATTGATGAATATCGTAACCATCTTTCTCGGCATTGCGGTCGGCGGCACCATGAGCGCCGAAGCTTTTCTGACCCCGAAAGCGCTGATGGTTTTCGCCATGGGTCTGGTTGCCTTCTCCTTCAGTACGATTGGTGGTGTGCTGCTGGCCAAGCTGATGAATCTTCTGCCTGGAGAAAAGATCAATCCTATGATCGGTGGTGCCGGGGTTTCGGCGGTGCCGATGGCGGCCCGCGTAGTGCAGAAGATAGGCGCCGCCGAGGACCCGCGGAATTTCCTTCTGATGCACGCCATGGGGCCCAATGTCGCCGGAGTTATCGGGACGGTGGTCGCGGCGGGACTTTTCCTGGCCATGGGAGGGCCGTAACGGCGAAGGTTGTTTTTTGATCCAAGTTTTTGGTTGACCCGGAGCCGCTTTTTCTTTAAGTACAGTTTTGGGCGTAAGCCTCACGATTTTATGTGAGGAGCGCCTGGTTCTCGGTTCCAAGAGTTGACGCGAGGGTGGCGGAATTGGCAGACGCACTAGACTTAGGATCTAGCGGTTGTACCGTGGGGGTTCAAGTCCCCCCTCTCGCACCATTTGAAGTTGGGTTCCATGGCTTGCCGTGGAAGTTTTCTCTGAACTGAATAAATGCAAAAAGAGATCGCTTGCCGCAGCCGGTCGCGATCGGAGGTCTTCTTTTTATGAATGTCGTGGTTAAAGATTTAAGTGGCGTGAAAAAACAGTTGCTGTTCGAGCTCGGGCCCGAGCGCATTGAGAAAAAACTGGAAAAAGCCTTTGCCGGCTGGCGCAAAAAAGCCAAAATCAAGGGCTTTCGTCCAGGTAAGGCGCCATTGCAGCTCGTGCGTAAGCTTTACCATGAGCAGGTTCGCATGGAAGCGCTTGAGGATCTCGTGCAGGATGCGTACCGCGAAGCACTGCAGGTCCATAACCTGGCTCCGCTGGCGCCGCCGGCGATAGCGGAGCTGGATTTTCCTGAGGGTAAGCTTCAGCTTTCCTTCACGGCGACGGTGGAAGTTTTGCCGGAGTTTTCCCTTGACTGCTGGGAAGACATTGAATTGCAGAAACATGAGGTGGCGGTCGCAGATGATGAGGTTGATGCCGAACTTGAAAAACTTCGTCAGAGCATGGCTCAGTACAAGACCATTGATGAGCGTTGCTCGCAGGAAGGCGATACCCTGGTGATCGATTTCCTGGGCCGCCTTGACGGGGTCGAGTTTGAAGGGGGCAGCGCCACCGATTTTACGCTTGAGCTTGGCAGTGGTCGCTTTATTCCTGACCTTGAACGCCAGCTTGTCGGCCTGGAGCCGGGCCGGAGTTATGACCTGGAAGCTGTTTTCCCGGAGGATTATCATAAGGCTGATTTGGCCGGTAAGAAAACCGTTTTCACGGTTAAAGTTAAATCGATTCGGGAGAAAGAATTGCCGGCGCTCGATGACGATCTCGCGATTCAGATTTCCGGCGGCGAACTCGAAAGTCTGGCTCAGCTTCGGGATAAAATGACGCAATATGTCAGCTCCTCCAAGGTTTCCGGAGCCCGGAACCGAAATATTGAAGAACTGCTGGCCGGCTTGCGGAAGAAGGTTTCTTTCGAACTGCCCGAATGTTTGGTGCGGGAAGAAGAAGAGCGCGCCTTGGCGGCACTGCGCTCCCGCTTTCTTTCTCAGGGCTTGGAAGAAAGCCTGGTTGAGCAGATGCTTTCGGCAAATCGTGAGCGCGTTTCCGCGGACGCCGCCGCGACCGTGAAAAATACGATTATTCTGGAGTATCTGGCGGAGCGGGAAAAGATTGAAAGTACCCCGGATGAGATTGGTGATCGCTTTCAGCGCTTTATTCAGAGTTCCGGCGAGAACTCGCAGGCTGTTTTTGAGCGCTTCAAGGGCCGTGAAGCTGAGCTGGCCGGGATTCTGCAGCGTGAGGTGGTTATGGAAAAGACGATCGATCATCTTCTGTCCAGGATATCCTGCCAGGCCGCAGGCCCCGAGACGGGAACGACGTCGTCGGAAATTCCCGGCGGACAGGGAGCTGATTTATGAGTTTTGTGCCGATGGTGGTTGAACAGAGTCCGGCTGGTGAACGGGCCTATGATATCTATTCCCGGCTTTTGCGGGATCGGATTGTTTTTCTGGGGACCGCCATCGATGATAATGTCGCCAACGCGGTGATTGCCCAGCTCCTTTTTCTGGAGGCCGACGATCCTGACAAGGATATCAACATCTATGTTAATTCACCGGGGGGCTCGGTTACCGCCGGTTTGGCGATCTATGATACCATGCAGTTTGTCAAGCCGGATATCACTGCCATCTGCGTAGGACAGGCGGCCAGCATGGGAGCCTTGCTCCTGGCCTCCGGAACTGCCGGTAAACGTTATGCCCTGCCTCATGCACGGATTATGCTGCACCAGCCGATGGGCGGCTTTTCCGGCCAGGCATCCGATATCGACATTCATGCGCGAGAGATTCTGCGACTCAAGGAAGATCTTAATGAGATTTTGCGGCGGCATACCGGTCAGGCCTTGGAGCGTCTGCAAAATGATACCGACCGTGATTTTTTTATGTCCAGCGAACAGGCGGTCGCTTATGGAGTTATTGACCAAGTGATCAAGAATCGTCTGCCTGCGGTGGAGGGCTGAGCCGATGGCGCGTAATAAGGATCACGATATGTTGCGATGTTCCTTCTGCGGCAAGGATCAGAATAATGTCAAGAAGTTAATCGCCGGCCCTTCGGTTTTTATTTGCAATGAATGCGTAGATCTTTGCAATAGTATAATTGTCGGCGAAAATGAGCGCTATACCCTGGCCGATCTTCAGGATACCTTGGTGCCCCCGCGGGTTATCAAGGCAAGCCTGGACGAATACATTATCGGTCAGGATGAAGCCAAGCGCAAACTGGCCGTGGCCGTTTATAATCATTACAAGCGTATCGCTTCGCGTGGGCTTGAGGATGATGAGGTCGAGCTGCAGAAAAGTAATATCCTCCTGGTGGGACCAACCGGCAGCGGTAAAACCCTGCTGGCCCGGACGCTGGCCAGAATTCTCAAGGTTCCGTTCACGATCGCCGATGCCACTAATCTGACGGAGGCCGGTTATGTCGGCGAGGATGTGGAAAATATCCTGGTCTCCCTGCTGCAGGCGGCCGATTATGATGTCGAGCAGGCCGGCCGTGGAATAATCTATATCGATGAGATTGACAAGATCGCCCGCAAGGGGGACAGTCCCTCGATCACTCGGGATGTTTCCGGTGAAGGGGTGCAGCAGGCCCTGCTTAAAATTTTGGAAGGCACCATTGCCAATGTCCCGCCCAAGGGCGGGCGCAAGCATCCGCAGCAGGAATTTATCAAGCTTGATACCCGGGATATTCTTTTTATCTGCGGCGGTGCCTTCAACGGTCTGGACGAGATTATTCAGCGACGGGTGCGCGGAAATGTCCTTGGCTTCCAGGTCGAAGACCGTCGCTCTTTTTCCGGCGTGGGGCGGGTCGATGCAGATCGGCGGGTAGCCCCCACCGATCTGCTTAAATACGGCCTGATCCCTGAATTCATCGGCAGGTTGCCGGTGATCGCCAGCCTGGGTGAACTTGATCATGCCGCCTTGGTCAGAATTCTCATGGAACCACGCAACGCCTTGGTCAAACAGTACGTCAAACTTTTCAAGATGGATCAGGTTGACCTGGAATTCAGCCCGGCAGCGCTGGATAGTATTGCACGGTTGGCGGTGGAGCAGAAAACCGGGGCCCGCGGGCTGCGCTCAATTCTGGAAAGCGTCATGAATCCGGTCATGTTTGATTTGCCGGATACGGATGCGGTAAAGTGTGTGATCGAGGAGGAAGTCATCTTGAACGCAGCTCAGCCCCTGTATCTCTATGAAAATAAAAATAAGCCTGAAAATAAGGTGGAATCGGCTTAAAAGCTAGCTTTTTGCCTTGACTAGGGGGATCGGTTTTGCTATAAGGCCACTTACTTTAAGCCAATCTTGCTGTGGGGAGGGGGATCGATGACAAAGGCTGAAATGATTGAGGCGATTGCCGCAAAAGCAGAGGTTACCAAGGCAGCATCAGAAAAAGTTTTAAAAGCCTTCACTGAGGTCGTGAAGGACGAGCTGGTCAAAGGGGAGAAGGTTGCTCTGGTAGGATTCGGAACCTTTTATGCGGTTTTCCGCCCGGCCCGAACCGGTCGAAACCCCAGAACTGGGGACGATATCGAGATTGCGGCCAGTAATGTGCCGAAATTTAAGCCTGGGAAAGCTTTAAAAGATAGTTTGAATTAAGAAAATAAAGCGGTTGTGGGCGGGTAGCTCAGTTGGGAGAGCACCGGCCTTACAAGCCGGGGGTCACAGGTTCAAGCCCTGTTCCGCCTATTGCTTTTTTTGGGGGGCGTAGTTAAGTTGGTTATAACGCCGGCCTGTCACGCCGGAGGCCGCGAGTTCGAGTCTCGTCGCTCCCGCCATAAAATCTTAAAAGAGCTGCTTGCCTTCGGCAAGCAGCTCTTTTTTCTTGGTGACATCCAGAATTTAAGTTTATTTCCGCTTTGTCGGAATAGGAGTTTTATTGATGGACTATAAAGATACTTTACATCTGCCGCAAACCGGGTTTCCCATGCGGGCCAATCTGCCGCAGCGGGAGCCTGAAACCATCACCCGCTGGCAGGAAGAAAAAATCTATCAGCGTATCCTGGAACGGCATCAGGGGCAGCCTGCCTTTGTTCTCCATGACGGTCCGCCCTATGCCAACGGCCATCTCCATATCGGGCATGCCCTCAATAAAATTCTGAAAGATATCATTATTAAATCACGGAGTATGACGGGTCGACTTTGTCATTATGTTCCGGGCTGGGATTGTCACGGTTTGCCGATTGAACATCAGGTCGACAAGGATCTCGGGAAACGGAAAGCGGAGCTGACTCAGGCGGAGATTCGCCAGGCGTGCCGGCGTTATGCCGAAAAGTTTATCGCTATTCAGCGGGAAGAATTTGAACGGCTCGGGGTTTTGGGTGAGTGGGAGCGTCCCTATCTGACAATGAACTATCAGTATGAGGGGGCGATTGTCCGCTGTCTGAGTAAATTTGCTGCCGATGGCAGTCTGTTCAAAAGCAAAAAACCGATTTACTGGTGTGCTTCCTGCTGTACCGCCCTGGCCGAGGCCGAGGTCGAATATGAGGATGAGAGCTCGTCTTCGATCTATGTCAAATTCAGTTTACTTGAGGATCTGGGCGATAAATATCCGTTTCTTGTCGGTCGTGACGCGTCTCTGGTGATCTGGACAACCACTCCGTGGACGATTCCCGCCAATCTGGCGGTGTGTCTCCATCCAGATCTTGAATATGTCGCCCTGGAAACTACGGCCGGAGTTCTGATTGTTGCCGATGGCCTGCGGGAAACCTTTCTGCGGGAGACCGGATTGGGGGAAGCCCAGGTGCTTGGGTCTCTTCGGGCTCTGGACCTCGAAAATTGTCATTGCCGGCACCCTCTTTACGAGCGCCGTTCGCTGGTGATTCTGGGTGGCCATGTTACCCTTGAGGCCGGCACCGGTTGCGTGCATACGGCTCCTGGACATGGGCAGGAAGACTATGAAGTGGGATTGGCTTATGGCCTCGAGGTCTATGCCCCGGTTGATGATCAGGGCTGTTTTACAGCCGAGGTCGATTTTTTTGCCGGGCAATTTGTGTTTGCCGCCAATCCCGCGGTTATTGCCAAGTTGAAGGAGCTGGACCGGCTGGTTGCGGAAAAACCTTTAACGCATTCCTATCCGCACTGCTGGCGCTGTAAAAAACCGATTATTTTTCGTTCCACCGAGCAGTGGTTTATCTCGATGGAAAAACAGGGTTTACGGAAAAAGGCCCTGGCGGAGATCAATAAGGTCGAATGGATTCCATCCTGGGGGCGGGAGCGGATTTTCGGTATGATTGAAAATCGTCCGGACTGGTGTATCTCTCGGCAGCGGATCTGGGGGGTGCCGATTGCCGTTTTTTACTGTCTTAAATGCGGCCGGACCATCATGCACGAGGAGGTGATGAGTCGGGTTGCCGATCTCTTCAGTGAACATGGGGCCGATATCTGGTTTGAACGGGACGCCGCTTATTTTCTGCCGCAGGGTTTTGCCTGTCCAGATTGTGGCGCGGTTGATTTCGCAAAGGAGACCGATATCCTGGATGTCTGGTTTGATTCCGGAGTCAGTTTTGCCGCAGTTCTCAATAACCGGGACTATCTGGGGGGAGCTCCGGCGGATCTTTATCTGGAGGGCAGCGATCAGCATCGAGGCTGGTTTCACAGCTCCCTGCTGGCCTCGGTCGGGGTCAGCGGTAAGGCTCCTTACCTCTCGGTCCTGACCCATGGCTTCGTGGTTGACGGCCAAGGCCGGAAAATGTCCAAGTCTTCGGGCAACGTCGTGGCTCCTGAGAAGGTCATAAAGAAATTCGGGGCTGAAATTCTGCGTCTCTGGGTCGCTGCTCAGGATTATCGTGATGATATCCGCATTTCCGAGGAAATTCTTGCCCGACTGGTTGAGGCTTATCGCCGGATTCGCAATACGTTTCGTTTTCTGCTGGGCAATCTCAGTGACTTTAATCCCGGTCGGGACGCTTTGCCCTATGAGCAACTTCAGGAAATTGATCGTTTTATCCTGCATGAACTTTTTCGCCTGCAGAAAAGGGTGCTCAAGGCCTATGCTGATTATGAGTTCTATGTAGTTTATCATGCCGTGCAAAATTTCTGTACGGTTACCCTGAGCAGTTTTTATCTGGAAGTGGGTAAGGATCGCCTTTACATCCTGCGCCGCAACCACCCTCTGCGGCGTTCGGCCCAGACCATGCTGCATACGGTACTTGATGTTTTGGTACGTCTTTGCGCCCCGATTCTGGCTTTTACTGCGGATGAAGTCTGGAGCTATATGCCGGCGGTCGAGGGCAGTGTTCATCTGGAGGATTTCGCGGTCTTGCCGGGGGTCTATGATAATCCGAAGCTGGCCGCCACCTGGAATGAAATCATCCATCTTCGGCGCCAGGTGCTTAAAGAACTCGAAGGGGCCCGGCAGGCCAAGGTAATCGGCAATTCCCTTGAAGCGCGGGTGGCGCTTGCTGCCCGGGGCCGGAGCTTTGAGTTGCTGGAGGCGTATCGTGACCAGCTTAAGGATATCTTTATTGTTTCTCAGGTCGGTCTGGTCGCGTTGGCTGAAGGAGAATCCGGCGGCGAGGATAATCCCGACCTTAAGATCATGATTTTACCGGCCGAAGGAGTAAAGTGCGCTCGCTGCTGGTGCTATAGTGAAACGCTCAGCCCGGCTGAGGCTGAATTTCCGGGGATTTGTACCCGTTGTCTGGAACAACTGCAGACAACGGCCGCTTGAGGGTTCTTTTGGGGGCATTTATCAGCTTTGGCAAATGGAGAAAAAATGTTTAAACATGTTCATTATACGGAGGTTGCGGCGGAAGCGGTGGCGGTGGCCGGAGCTGAGCGGGTCAGCGTACGTTGGGTTATCAGTGATGCGGATGGCGCCCCCACCTTTGCGATGCGGATTTTTGAGTTTGAACCCGGCGGTCATACTCCTTATCACGCCCATGCCTGGGAGCACGAGATTTTTATCCTTGAAGGGGATGGCTTTTTGACCGTTGAAGAAGAAAAACGTTCGCTTAAATCCGGTGATGTTATCTTTTTGTCGGGGGGAACGACGCATAATCTTACGGCCGGCAGCAAGGGCCTGCGGATGATGTGTCTGGTTCCGGTTGGTTGTCGCTGATTTTGAGCCCGATTGATTATGAGACCGGGTAGGGGTTGATTATGATAAATCTGCAAACCAGTGATTTGAGGATTCAGGAAACCAGGCATCTCTCGCCGCCGGCGGTACTGCTTAATAAATATCCCCTGTCCGAGGTCGGGGCCCGTTTTATTCTGAAATCCCGGCTGGAAATTGCCGGAATCTTGGCGGGCAGGGATGAGCGTCTGCTGGTGGTCGCAGGCCCTTGTTCGATTCATGATCCGGTGGCGGCTCTCGATTATGGACGACGTCTGCGGGAACTGGCCGAGCTTCATCGCGAAGAGCTGCTGGTGGTGATGCGGGTGTATTTTGAAAAGCCCCGAACCGTGGTCGGCTGGAAGGGCCTGATTAATGATCCCGGAGTTGACGGCAGTTTTGCCATTAATGAAGGCTTGGAGATGGCGCGTCGGCTTTTGCTTGAGTTGACCGCCCTGGAGATGCCGGCCGCCACCGAATTTCTCGATACGATTATTGGTCAGTTTATTGCTGATCTGATCAGTTGGGGCGCGGTTGGCGCAAGGACCACCGAAAGTCAGATTCATCGTGATCTGGCTTCCGGTCTGTCAATGCCGGTAGGTTTCAAGAACGGGACCGACGGTGATGTGCAGGTGGCTATTGATGCGGTCCGGGCGGCGCGGACCCCGCAATGGTTTCCCTCTATTACCCGAGAGGGGGTGGCGGCGATTCTGGCGACCAAAGGGAATGAATGGGGGCATATCGTCTTGCGCGGAGGCAGTAAGAGCGGACCTAATTACCAGGCCGCCGCGGTCGGCTTGGCGGTGGCGGCCCTGAAAGGTTTGGGCCTGCCGCCTTATCTGATGATAGATTGCAGTCACGGCAACAGTTGCAAGGATCATCTTCGGCAGATTGAGGTCGCCCGTGATGTTGCCGCGCAGATCAGTGCCGGTAACCGCAATATCTGTGGCGTTATGCTGGAAAGCTGCCTTGTGGAGGGACGTCAGGATTATAAGGATAAGGACTCCGCACACTATGGTCAGAGTATCACCGATGCCTGTCTTTCAATTGAACAGACCGCCGGGCTTCTGCATGAGCTGAGGGACGCTGTTGGGTTCCGCCGACAACGTTTCTGAAGGTTTGGTGTGCGCCGCGGCGCTGTTTTTAAGCTCCGGGTCCATCATTTCCCGATATTCGGCTTCACTCATAACCTTGACGCCCAGGCTTTGGGCGGTCGTCAATTTTGCGGCCCCGACCTTCTCTCCGCAGATCAGATAGTCGGTTTTACGGCTGACGCTTTTCTGGACCAGCGCGCCCCTTTTTTGAGCTTCGGTCTCCATCTCTTCGCGACTTCCTTTTTGCATTTTTCCTGTAAACACAATGTGTTTTCCTGATATCGCAGTCTGTGGGGTGGTCTTTTCGCTGCGTTGGGATGTGAGGCTCAGATTGAAGCCGAGATTCAGCATCTGTCTGATTTCGGCACGCTGTTGTCTGAGACCGGCGGCAATGGCCTGCGCGGTCAGATCGGCAAAACCGGAGATGGCGGCAATCCTGGCTGGGTCGATGTCGGCCAGTAACTCCTGCAGGGGAATGTGGCTGAGCAGCCGGCGGCTGTCGCCGCGCCCCAGGGAGGGAATGCCGAAAGCGGCCAGAAAGCGCCAGTCGGCAACCGCTTTTTCGCGACTGATGCTGAGTCCCGTCAGGAGGTTGGTAGTCTGTTGCGGACCAAAGCCCAGACGGCTGAAATCATCAGGTTTCATGGCGTAAATGCGGGCCAAACTGTCAAAGTTTCCGGCTACGAGCCGGCGCACGGTTTTGATGCCGAACCAGTCGGCCGTTCCCAGGGTCTTGAACCAGTGCAGCAAGCGTTGTTCAAGCTGAGCCGGACAGCTGGAATTTGGGCATTTAAGAAAGTCATTCCGCCAGAGGAGAAAGGCGCCGCAACTCGGACATCTTTCGGGCAGGATGACTTCGCGGGAGCTTTCGATTACTCTTTCAAGTTTTGGTATGACCTCGCCGCTACGGATGATTTCAATTCTAGCTCCGGGTCCGAGCTGTTTTTCCTTGACTAGGCCGGCATTGTGAGCCGTGACCCGTCTGATGGTGGCCCCGGAAAGGTTGGTCGGCTCAACCTCAAGGACCGGCGTGACGGCGCCGGTCCGCCCGACCTGCCAGGTAATCTTCTGCACTCTGGTTCTGGCGATTTCTCCTTTGCTCTTGATGGCGATCTGCCAGCGGTAATGATGGTCGGTAAAGCCCAAAATGGTTTTCAGGGCGGGATCGACGACTTCCGCGACCAAACCGTCCATCGGATAATCGGTTTGTTCTTCGAGGTCATTTTTCAGAGTTTCAATTTCGGCCAGCAGCTTTTTCCCTGAACCGCGCCAGGATGGTAGTTGCCGGTAAGGGACGAAGCGCACGGCTCCGGCGGCCAGGGCCTGTTCGGCGTAAGGATTCAAGCTGTCCGAGTTGATAATGCCAACAACCAAATTGCGGGGATGTTCAAAATGGGCGGCCAGAAACTCGGAAAAATAAGTGTTGCTGATCACGATCTCTCCCAGACCTTGTCCGCGGCCGCCGATAGGAATTACCCCCTTAAGCAGGGCGGAACTGATTTCATAGCCGGTTTCACCGTTACCTCGGGTTGTGAAAATCTGGCCGTCATCGCGGGCGGCGAGGCCGTCCAGTTTGGGGGTGACTAAAAATTCCGGGGTGGCCAGACCGTTGTCGGTGGCAATTTTTTCGGCTCTTTCGACAAAACGAGCCAGGGCTGCGTTCGTGTAGGCTTTTTCGGTGGAAAGCATCGGTTGCGGGTGATGGATTTCGCGGCGCCCGCTGAACTGTTCCGGTTCGACCTGGTGCAGAAATGGATGGCCCGGGTTCAGATGGCGCAGCTGTTCGACCAGCTCATCATATTCGCTGTCACTGATCAGGGGGGTTCCCTGGCGGTAGGCATGATTATAATGTCGCAGCTTTGCGACTAGTTTTTCGATATCGACTGCGACGATTGCGTCTGGCATGGGGGTCTCCGGTTTTTAGTTGCAGTTGTTTTTCTCTGATGCTTAAACTGGGCAAAGCTTTTACCCAGCGCGGAAAAAGGGAGCCTAAGTTTGAGTTCCGGTACCTCGAGGGCGATCCAGGCCGTAAAGGTGTTGCTGTTGGGTCCTGGAAAGAGGTGGTAGCTGTCTTTCCACGGATAGTTGCGGGCCGCCTGAGCAACCTCCTGAATCAATCTGTCGGTATCCTTGTCTCGGTATTCTTTCAGGATTATTGATTATTGGTCTGGCGTCGAACCAGTAGCGGTCCGGGATATCGGGAGCGATGCGCAGGGGCGCTTGGCCATGGCGTTTACGCCAGCCGACGACATCGTAGACCGTGTAATGATCGGCGTGGCTGGGCTTGGCCGCAACCCAGGTATGAATTGCGAACCAGCCGCGCCAGCCCCAGGCCCGGGCGCCGTAGACCTGGAGTATGGCTTCGGGTACGGCTTGCGGATCAGGGGCGATGCCGGCGGACTCACGGCGGGCTTCGCGCCAGTCCCGATGCAAAAAGTTGCCGTCGAAGTAGAGTCCTGCCGCCAAAAAGAGCAGCAGGGCCACTGCGAATCTATAGGGAGGAGCTGATTTTGTCAATCTTGCGGTGCTCCTAAAAAGTCAATTCTGTTTTTTGGCGGCGGCTTGCTGAACTGGAAAACGGCCGGGCATAATTTTTTGCTGAATTCTCCGTCGGCGCTAATCTGGGTTTGCCCGCCTGCCAGCTCCATGACCGGCAGGCTGAGCAAGGCTTGGGGCAGGTCGCAAGCCTTGCCCTGGTTCAAGTTTTGTCGCGCCTGTTGCAGAATGAGGATGCTGTCGTAAGCATACAGGTCATAGATGGAGGCGGTTTCTCCATAGTGTGTCTGATAAAGGTCGCGGTAATTCTGGGATCTTGGCGGAGCCGGGGTCAGATTGCCGCAGAAGTCGAGAAAAACCGTGCCTTCGAGAGCCTTTCCATTTTCTCCGGCGCGGCGTGGGGGATGGCCGCCGATGATGCCATAAATCCGGCATTGCTCAAGACCGAAGAAGCGGAGTTGCGGGGCCAGAAGGCGCAGGCGCGGGTAAAAATCGGCGATAACCAGGGCGGAAAAAGGATAGTCGGGCCGGAGCTGGACAGTATGGTTGAAAAATGATTGAGGAAAGGCCGATTGGGACTCGAGGGTCTGCAGAAGTTTGATCGCGGAACTGAAGTCAACACTATGCGGGTCGTAAAAACTTTCCCTGACCAGGCTGTGGGTCTGCTCTGGCCCGAGGTTTGCGATCAGGCTGGCGCGAAAATCCCGACCGAAGTCATTTTCAGGATAGAGCAGGGCGATTTTTTTTTCTTCTCCCTGCCTGAGTAATTCCGCCAGAGCCCGGCCCTGGTTGGCGGCGCTTAAGAAATGCTGAAAGATCAGACGGTTTCGGGCGCAGAGTTCGGGCCGCGGGGCCCAGAGCATGATGGGCAGATTCAAGGCGATGGCCTGGTTGACGCTGGCGTCGGCCAGGCGGCTTTGCAGGGGGCCGAGGACCAGCACCACCTGATTTTTTCTGAACAGAACCAGAGCCCGGGCGGGCTCGACGGCAGTGGAGTCGACGATCAGCAGCCGCCACATTTCGGGTTGGATTTCAGCCTCGGATTTTAAAGCGAGCCTGAGTCCACGTCGAAGGCGTTGACCGATTTCCCGATAAGCGCCGGCGACCGGCAGGTAGACTCCGATTTTCCAGGTTTCAGTCTTGGTCGGTCGCGGAGCGGACGGCAAGCTCAGAGGATAAACTGTGGCTGGTTCGGATCCGGACTTGCCGGGGCCGATAACCATTTCCCTGATTGAACTGATAGCCGGAGCGGTCGCGGCCTGCAATATGATGGATAAAAAAAGAAAGGCGGGGAAAAGTCGAGACATTGTTTAAAATCACGGTCTCCGGTTGTAAGGTTCCGGCAGCACGGTGTGGGAATGAGAGGGTCGTCTCGCCGCTTCGACTTCGACCTGCGGCGTCAGCGGAGGCTTCTTGTGAAGGTTCCATGGTTATTTACTTTTTTGCGGTCTGATGTCAACTGCTTTCCGTAAGTTATAGGATTTTTCGGAGGACTTTGTGAATCTGATACTGTTGCAGGCTGAAGATTTTGTGGCGCCGCACAGGGTGCTTTTGCGCGACCGGCGGGCCCGGCATATTCGAAAAGTGTTGCGGGCGGATCCGGGTTTTTCTCTGCGGGTTGGTCTGGTGAACGGCAATTTGGGACGGGGATTGATTTTGGCCTGTGGCCGCGATCAGGTTGAAATGGAGGTTGCTTTGGTCTCGTCTCCGCCGCCGCCCTTACCGATAACCCTGCTTCTGGCCCTGCCCCGGCCCAAGGTTTTCAAAAGAGTGCTGGCGGCGGCCGTGACTATGGGGGTTAAGCGAGTGTTTCTTTTTAATACGTGGCGGGTGGAGAAAGGTTACTGGCAGACCTCTCTGCTGCAACCGGAATCGTTGCGGCAGATTTTATTCGAGGCGCTGGAGCAGGCCGGGGATACGCAGTTGCCGGAAGTCTTTTTCAGGCCCCGTTTTCGTCCTTTTGTCGAGGATGAGGTCCCCGACCTGGTCGCCGGTCGCAAGGCCTGGTTGCTGCATCCCGATTCCGATTCGATTCCGATTCTGGGTCTGAAGGAACTCGCTTTGCTGGCCGTTGGTCCCGAGGGTGGCTTTATCCCTTTTGAGGTGGAACTGCTGGCCCGGGCTGGACTGCAGCTGGGGGGGCTGGGGACGCGAATTCTCCGGGTGGAGCAGGCGGTCCCAGCGATTTTGGGCAGATGTTTGGGGTCGGGAGGCAGATGAGTCTTTATCAATAATGTGAGGGTAAGAAATCATTTTCGCCGTGGTCAGAACAGCGCGATTCTTTGCACAGTCTTCAGCTGCGGCGAGGCTTTGGCGGCGAAGTTTCCAGAGGCGTGAAATCGAGAAGGGGTTCGGTTTCGCGCCTTTTCGTATCATCGGTGAGCTTCGAGTCAAGGTGGGTTAAATAAATTAAAAAAAACTTTTTTTTATTCTTGACAAAAGGTGGTCGGTAACTGTAACAAGGTGGGTAAAAGTGGTAAATTGTGGGTTATTTTATCTCGTGGGTTGCATAAAAAGGCTCGGAATGGCTTTTCGTGGTCGATATGAATATTCCCTTGATCCCAAAGGCAGGCTTAATATCCCCGCCAAATTCAGGGAAATTATCGTCCATGATTACAACTCTGAGTTGGTGATCACTACGTCGATTGATGGTTGTCTCGACTGCTTTCCGCTGGCGGAGTGGGTCAAGGTCGAAGAAAAAATCAATGCCCTGCCGACCAGCCTTGAAATTAAACGTTTTCGGCGTTTGTATATATCCGGTGCGGTGGAATGTTCTCTTGACAAGCAGGGGCGTATCCTGCTGCCGCCTTCCTTGCGCAGCTGGGCCGGTCTTGACCGCGAGGTCAATAATGTGGTGATTGCCGGCCAGATCAACCGTTTGGAACTCTGGAGTCAGGAACGCTGGAATCTGGAAACTCAGGCGGCGGTTTCGTCAGAGTCAACCGAGAAGGTTACTAAGCTTTTCAAAGAGATCGGGCTGGCCATCTGAACCGGACTGCGACCTGGGGCGGCTTGAAGGTTTCCGGCGACCGGAAGCAATGGCAGCTGGGGAAGGCGGATTGATGGAACATGTTCCGGTTCTGCTGGCTGAAAGCGTGGCGTTGTTGCTGTCGGGTCCGCTGCTTCTCCGTGGGCGGGCTTTGATCGTTGACGCCACTTTCGGCGGCGGTGGCCATAGCCGGGTTCTTCTGCAGAAAAGTTCTTCCGCAGTACGAGTGCTTGCTTTTGACCGTGATCCGGCGGCCGTGGTCAGAGGCGCCGCCCTGCGTCGGGAATATCCTGACCGCTTCCAGCTTCTTCCGGGAAATTTTGCTGATTTGGGACACCTGCTGGACAAATCAGGCTGTGGACTGATTGACGGCTTGTTGCTGGATATCGGGCTTTCCAGTTTTCAGCTGGAAGAGGCGGGCCGGGGATTCAGTTTTCAGTCTGAGGGTCCGCTGGATATGCGTATGGATCCGCATGGTGGCGTGCCGGCGGCTGAGATTGTCAATCAAGCAGACTGTCGGAGCCTGACCGGAATTTTTCGTGATTTCGGTGAAGAACCTTATGCCGCGGCAATTGCTCGAAAGATCGTTGCGGTCCGGGAAAACCGGCCTTTGCGGACAACCCGCGATCTGGCGTCTTTGATTGAAGAAATGGTGCCGGCCTATAAAAAATCCCGGCGTCACCCCGCGACCAGGGTGTTTCAGGCCTTGCGTATTTATGTCAATGACGAACTCGGAGCTTTAGAGCGGGTGTTGGAAAGTGGATTGGAAAGGCTGGCGCCCGGCGGCAGGATGGTGGTTATCGCCTATCATTCTCTTGAAGACCGGTTGGTGAAAGCCTTTTCGCAAAGGGTTTCTCGGGGCTGTGTCTGTCCTCCTAAAATTCCGGTTTGTGTCTGTGGCGGAAAGGTCCGAGCGGTTATCTTGACCAAAAGCGGGGTTCGTCCCGGAGAGGCTGAAGTCGAACGTAATCCCCGCAGTCGCAGTGCCTGTTTGCGGGCCCTAGAAGTTGTTTAGAGGTGAGCGCTGATGGTGTCCGGGCTTCAGACTTCGTCTTGGAGCCGGATTAACGGTCTTCTTCTGTTTCTGCTGGTCGGCTTGATTTTTTACTGCTCATGGTTGAACAATAAGATTGTTACCAGGAGCTATAAACTGAATGATTTAAGACGGGAAGAAAAACAGCTGATCGAAGAGCGGGATAAATTGCAGGCTGAGCTGGCAACCTTGCAGAGGCCTCAGAATCTGGTGCTCTTGGGTAAACTGCTGGGTTTAAAGGAACCAAAATCCGGGCAAAAGATTATACTACCATGAAACGCAAGACCAGTGGACCCAGAAAAGAACGGCGTCGTCTGCAGCTGCGCATTAACCTCGTAGCCGGCGTCGTCGTTTTTAGTTTGGTTGCCGTGGTGGCTCGGGCCTATTATCTGCAGGTGGTAAAACATGACTACTATCTGGCCCGACAGCAGCAGCAGAGCAGCTCAAATTTGCTTGTCCAGTGTGAGAGAGGCGATATCAGATCGGCCGATGGCGGGGCCATGGCGATCAATGTCAAAGGCCATTCGCTTTATGCCGAGCCGCGAATGATCAAGAATCAAGGACAACTGGCCCGGCAGCTGGCTCCGCTGCTTGAGCTGCCGGTCGAAGACCTGGAACGGCGCCTGGGCGGTGGCGGCGGTTTTGTCTGGCTCAGGAGGAGACTGAGTCCGCTGCAGGTGGAAGCCCTGCAGCCCTGGTGTGAAAAAAATTCGGGCCTGGCCCTGCTCAAGGAAAATCAGCGGGTTTACCCTAATCGGGAGTTGGCCGGCCAGATCGTGGGCTTTACCGATATTGACTGTCGTGGCCTGGAGGGCCTGGAGCGCCACTACGAGAAATATCTGCGCGGCCAGCAACTGTTTCTTTCGCTGGAGCATGATGCCCGGCGTCAGGTTGTGGAAAGTTCGAAATACCCGGAACTGGATTACTATAAGGGTAAAACGGTTTATTTGACGCTGAACCGCCACCTGCAGGTCTGGGCCGAACAGGAGCTCGAAAGCGCGGTTTTGGCAAGTCGGGGCAAAGGGGGCGTCGCTCTGGTCATGGATGCTGGGGATGGCGCGATTCTGGCGATGGCTCAATATCCGCGTTTCAATCCCAACAGTAAACAGAAACACAATCCGGCTCTGTGGCGCAACCGGGCGGTGACCGATCTTCTCGAACCCGGATCCACTTTTAAGGTTTTCACTCTGGTGGCCGCTCTTGAATCCGGGGAGTTCTCCCTGGCTGACCGCATTGATTGTGAAGATGGTAGTTTCCAGGTTGGGGGTCGTACGATTCACGATACCCATGAACATGGTCTTTTACGTCTGGACGAGGTTCTGAAATATTCAAGTAATATCGGCTGTTCGAAGGTGGTCAGCGCCGTTGGCGCCGAGCGTTTTTATAAAGTTCTGCGGGGGTTTGGTATTGGCGACAAGAGCGGGATTGATTTTCCGGGTGAGCCCGCGGGTCAGTTGCGTCCCTGGCTGCAGTGGCAGCCTATTGATCTCTGCAATCTGGCTTTTGGTCAGGGGCTGGCCTTGACCTCGGTGCAACTGACGGCCGCCTATGCCGCATTGGCAAACGGAGGTTATCGGGTGACACCGTACCTGGTTTCCAGGATCGTGAATGGAGCGGGCTGGACGGTTTATGAGCACGCTTCAAAGCCCCGGGTCAGACGCGCCTGTAGTCCGCAGGTCGCCGCTCAGATTGATCAGGCTTTAGGGCTGGTAGTGGAAGATGATGGTACCGCCCCACAGGCCAGAATTTCCGGATTGCGCGTGGCCGGGAAAACCGGGACCGCACAGAAATTTGATTTCGGCGAAAAAAAATATTCGCGCAAGGACTACTGGGCCTCGTTTGTCGGCTATGTTGACGCACCGTCCGGGCAGTCGCGCAAGATTGTTTATGTCATGGTCGATGAACCTCGCATCTCGATCTACGGCGGCATGGTCGCGGCTCCGGCTTTCCGACGTCTTAATCAGCGGCTGGCCAGTTATTTTAATTATTATGCGGAAAATGGGGAAACGGAGCTGGCTTTGTCCTTGCTGGCGAGTGAAGGGGGGCGGAGTGACCTGGTTCCGGGTTCGGCCGAGGAAAATTCAGTGGGGCCGGAGGATTCGTTCACGCCGCAGATTATGCCTGATTTTACCGGGCGTACGATCCGCGAAGCGCTGGCCCGGGTCGGAGCTTATCGCGGCCGGGTCAGGATCTTCGGTGAGGGCCGGATTATAGCGCAGGAACCGGTCCCGGGAACCAGGCTGGAGCCGGGGCAGAATCTAAATTTCAGTCTGCGCCGTGAAAGTTGATAAAGGGGAAACCGACTTTGTTCACGCTTAATGAATTGGCTGGTCAGCTGGCGGCTCGTCCCCTGCCGTTTTGTCAAAGGCTTGATCCGGAGACGCAGGTGACTGGGGTCAGCATTGACAGTCGCCGGTTACGGCCGGGCGAACTTTTTGTGGCGCTGGCCGGAGCGCGTTTTGACGGGCACGATTTTATTGATCAGGCGGTGAGCCGAGGCGCGACGGCGGTGGTTTTTGCCGCTCAAAAACGAAGTTTTTCCGATCTGTCCCAGCGTTATCCCGGGGTTTTCTGGCTTCCGGTAGCCGATCCCCTGGCCGCTCTCGGCAGCCTGGCCCGAGCCTGGATCAAACGGGTGGGGCCGCGGGTGATCGCGGTTACCGGATCCAACGGCAAATCCACGACCAAGGAGATGCTGGCGCATATTCTGGCGCCGCATTTTCGCGTACATAAGACGGCCGGCAATTATAATAATCGCATCGGTTTGCCCCTGACGCTTTTTGCCATGCCCGAGGATTGTGAGGTGGTGGTGCTGGAAATGGGCATGAGTGAGCCTGGTGAAATAGCTGACCTGGCGGCTCTGGCGACCCCCGAGATCGCGATTCTGACCGGGGTGGCGGCGGCCCATCTTCAGGGGCTGGGTTCACTGGCGGCGGTGGCCCAGGCAAAATGTGAGATTATGACAGGGCTCAAAAACGGCGGCAGTCTTGTGTACGATGCCGATGATCCCTGGTTGGGTCGAATGGTTCCGGCTTTGGCGGCCGAGCCTTCGGCGGCGTGTTTTAAACTGTTGCCGGTTTCCTGGTATGGCGCGACTGAGGCCGTCGTTAGAGTTTCTGAAATCTGGCTGACTCCGGAAGGTTTTAGTTTCGTCCTGAGTCAAGATAGCCTTCGGGAGACCGTAGGATTGTCTTTATGGGGCCGCCATAACGTCAAAAACGCGGCCCTGGCGGCGGCGGCAGCCCTGCTTTTACCGGGGATGACACCCGCTTTGGTGGCGGAATCTCTGAAGCACTTTAAGAATTTAAGCGGACGCTTGCAGTGTTACCCTCTGGCGGGGGGCGGGTTGCTGGTCCATGACGCCTATAATGCCAATCCCGCTTCGCTGGAGGCCGCTTTAACCGCGGTTGCCGAACGTGGGGGGAGAAGATATCTGGCCCTGGTGCTAGGCGACATGAAAGAGCTGGGTCCAGAAAGCGCGGAGCTGCATCGGCAAATGGGACGCCGCCTGGCGGAAATCCGACCTGATCTGGTGGTTTTGCTGGGGGAGGAAGTCGAGGGTATGGCGGTATCCGCTCGCAACGCCGGGCTTCCCGGAGACCGCATTCGGCAATTTCCCGCCGGGGCTCAGGTTGAGGCTTTTAATTTCTTGCGCCGCCGGTTGCCGAAGGCGCCGCTGATTCTGGTCAAGGGCTCCCGTGCTCTGGCCCTGGAAAAGCTGGTCGAACCCATGCTTGATTTTTTTGAGACTGTCTGATGCTATATCATATTCTTTATCCGTTGCATGTTCTCTGGTCCGGTTTTAATGTTTTTCGCTACATTACCTTTCGGACTATTTTCGCGGCTCTGACCGCGCTCTTTCTGGCCTTTTACCTGGGACCGAAAGTGATTGCCTGGTTGCGAGATCTGCAGATCGGCCAGGTGGTGCGCACGGATGGTCCGCAGAGCCATCAGAGTAAAACGGGAACTCCGACCATGGGCGGTGTGTTGATCCTTTTTTCGGTTGCCGTGGCGGTATTGCTCTGGGCTGATCTGAGAGAAATCTACGTTTGGCTGGCTCTCGGAGTGGTCCTGGCTTTTGGGGCGATTGGTTTTGTTGATGACTATCGCAAGATTCTGAAAAAGAATTCCCGTGGGCTTTCGGCGCGGCAGAAACTTGGGGCCCAGTTTGCGGTGGCCCTGATTTTTGCGCTCGCAGTCTATGCCTTGCCGGGCTATTCAAGTGTTCTGACCGTGCCTTTTTTCAAAAAGATACTACCTGATTTCGGACTTCTTTATATTCCTTTCATGGCCTTGGTCGTAGTTGGCACTTCAAACGCGGTCAACCTGACCGATGGGCTTGACGGCTTGGCCACGGGACCGTCCCTGGTGGCTTTCGCCGTCTACCTGATTTTCAGCTATGTGGCCGGACACCGCCTGCTGGCGGAATATCTGCAGGTTCAGTATGTCAGCGGCGTCGGAGAAATGGCGGTTTTTTGCGGCGCCATGATCGGTGCCGCCTTGGGTTTTCTCTGGTTCAACACTTATCCCGCCGCGATTTTCATGGGGGATGTCGGTTCGCTTGCTCTGGGCGCCGGTCTGGGCGCGGTGGCTGCGGTGACCAAGCAGGAAATGCTGCTTTTTCTGGTCGGCGGTATTTTTGTGCTTGAAACCCTTTCCGTGATTATACAGGTGGCTTCATTTAAGTTGACCGGCCGGCGGGTTTTTCGGATGGCGCCTCTGCATCACCATTTTGAGCTCAAAGGCTGGGCCGAGCCCAAGGTCATTGTCCGTTTCTGGATCATTGCCCTGATCCTGGCTCTGCTGGCATTGAGCAGTCTGAAACTGAGATGACGGAAAATCAAACTACGGACAGTTCTTTTCCGGAAGTCCTGGTTGTCGGTCTGGGCCGCAGCGGCCTGGCGGCCGTCCGTTGGTTATTGCGACAGGGTTTGCGGGTCGCGGTCAGCGATATCCGTCCGGCGGCGCAGATGCATGATCTTCGCCGTGAACTTGAAGCGGCCGGGGTCAAGGACTTTGAATTCGGAGGGCACTCGGCGGCCTTTTTTATTCGTTGTCGCCGGATCGTTGTCAGCCCCGGGGTTCCCCTGGAGTTGCCGGTTTTCGCGGCGGCCCGGGCCGCCGGCGGTGAGATTATCGGCGAGGTCGAGCTGGCGGCTCGTTACTGCGGTTGCCCACTGCTGGCCCTGACCGGGACTAACGGTAAGACCACAAGTATCACCATGCTGGGGGAGATTTTTGCGGCGGCCGGAATTAACGCTTTTGTAGGCGGTAATATCGGGCGTCCGGCGGTGGAGATGATAGGGGGAAATTTCGCGGCCGGGGTTTTGGAACTGAGCAGCTTTCAGCTTGAAAGTATGGACAGCTTTCGTCCGCAGGTGGCGGTGATTCTGAATCTGACCCCAGACCATCAGGATCGCTATCCCGCTGCGGCCGCCTATCTGGAAGCGAAAACTGAAATCTGTCGCCGGCAGCGGCGTTCAGATTACCTGATTCTCAATCAGGATGATACGGCGCTCGCGGATTTCGGCCACCGGCTGGTCCGTGAACGCGAGGCCGGGGCGGAGCGGCCCGCCATTCTCTTTTTCAGTCTCAGCCATGAAGTCGATCTGGGGGCGGCCTGGCTCAGGGATGAAATTGTTATCAAACTACCTCGCCCGGACGGAACGATTGTCTGTCATCGCCGGCCGGCCTTTTCGTTACGTCTGCCCGGAGCCCATAATCGCGCCAATGCCCTGGCGGTGCTGCTTGCCGCCCTGGTCTGGGGGGTTGATGAGTCGATTGCCGTTCAGGTGCTGACCGGTTTTTCCGGCATCGCTCACCGGCTCGAATATGTCGGTTGCCGGAGTGGGGTTAATTATTACAATGATTCCAAGGCGACCAATATCGACGCCGTGCTCAAGGCCCTGGCGAGCTTTACGCAACCGCTGGTTCTGTTGCTTGGCGGTTACGACAAAGGCGCCGATTTTACCTTGCTGCGGGATTTTCTCTCCGGTAATTTGCGGTGTCTGATCCCTTTTGGCCAGGCCGCCACCACTATCGCCCGGCAACTGCCTGAACTTTGCGCCGGGGATGGGGCAGAAAAGCTTGCGCCCGCCCTGGACTTGGCGCGGCAAAACGCCAGGCCCGGAGATGTCGTACTGCTGGCCCCTGGCTGCGCGAGTTTTGATGAATTTAAGAATTACGAGGAAAGAGGTGACTGTTTTCGCCGTCTCGTGCAAAATCTTGAGGACGCTGGATGAAGCGCGAAGAAATAATTGTTTTGGGCGCAGTCGGAGCTTTTCTCTGTCTGGGCTTGCTGATGGTCTTTAATGCGAGCAGCATCAAAGCCTTTCATCTGCATGGTCAAAGTGGTTATTATCTCGGGCGACAGATAGTGTTTACGGTTTCTGGTTCGTTGCTGATGGTGCTCTGCTGGCGTTTTGATTATCACTGGTGGAGTCGGCTGACCGTGCCTCTGGTTCTGATCAGCCTGGCTTTGTTGGCCTTGGTGCTGGTTCCGGGTGTCGGCCACCAGGTCAAAGGCGCGGTGCGCTGGATCAAAACCCCGTTTTTCAATCTTCAGGCATCGGAAATCTGCAAGGTTAGTTTCGTCATCTATCTGTGCGCCTATCTGGCCAAAAAGGAAGAGGCCCTTCAGGATTTTAAGCGGGGTCTGCTGCCACCCTTGCTGATTTTGGGAGTGCTCGTGGGTCTGCTTATGCAGGAGCCTGATTTTGGTTCGTCGGTGGTTATCGGCGTGATGACCGTGATTCTGGTTTTTATTGGCGGAGCCAGGGTCAAACATCTCGTTCTGCTTGGATTAGTCGGAAGCATCGGTATAGTGATCGCCATTGCCGGTCGGGGTTATCGTCTTGAGCGTCTGAGTTCCTTTCTTAACTGGGATGGGAAGGGAATCTCCTATCAGCTTAAACAGTCTCTGATTGCTTACGGAGCCGGCGGGATGAGCGGGGTCGGAGCGGGTAACAGTTCTCAGAAGCTGTTTTATCTGCCGGAAGCTTACACCGACTTTATCGTGGCGGTTTGGGCCGAAGAATTTGGTTTTATCGGAGTCAGCCTGTTGGTTTTTCTGATGTTGATGTTTTTTCTGACCGGCCTGAAAATTTCGCGTTCGGCGCCGGATCGTTTTGGTGAACTACTGGCTTTCGCCCTGACGCTGCTTCTGGTTTTGCAGATGACGGTTAATTATTGGGTGACGCTCGGGCTGCTGCCGACCAAGGGCCTGACTTTTCCCTTTCTAAGTTACGGCGGCAGTTCGCTCTGCGTTTCCCTGGCCGCCGTGGGAGTGTTGCTTAATGTCAGTCGCCAGACCCGTTAAAACCATTCTGTTTGCCGGTGGCGGCACCGGTGGTCATCTTTTTCCGGGTATTGCCCTGGCGGAGGAGTTTCTTGCTCGGGAGCCGAATACCAGAATTATTTTTGCCGGAACCCGGCGCGGGATTGAGGCCAGGATCCTGCCTGAACTCGGTTATCCTCTGGTTTTTCTGGATGTTCAGGGCTTTGTCGGGGTCGGACGGCGGCGCAGCCTGCAGGCGGCGTTGAGTTTTCCTAAAGCCGTGATTCAGGCCTTGATCCTGCTGGTTCGCTACCGGCCCGCCCTGATCGTCGGTCTAGGGGGCTATGCCAGCGCCCCGGTGCTTCTGGCGGCGATGGTTGGCGGGTTGCCCTGGGTTATTCAGGAACAGAATGTTTTCCCCGGCCTGGTTAATCGTCTCCTGGCGCCTTTTGCCGCGGCGGTATTCACGGCGTATGACCGGGCCCGGGACCATCTTCGCAGCCGCAGAATCCATAATTACGGCAATCCCCTGCGTTCCGGTCTGCGAGGCGCTGGGGGGGGCGCGGAATCCGGACCGCCGGCGATGGACAATCAGGAGCAAAAAGAAACCTTTGCTCTGCTGGTGGTCGGCGGTAGTCAGGGGGCTTCGATTTTTAACCGTCTGCTGCCGGCTGTTTTTGCTCGGCTGGCGGCGCGTTATCCCCGGTTATGGATTGTTCATCAGAGTGGTCAGGCGCAACTTGCCGCAGTTGCACAAGCTTACGCAGCTTGGCCCGACCGGGCTCGGGCCGTGGCCTTTATCGAAGACATGGAGAAGCAATACGCGGCGGCCGATCTGGTGATCTGTCGGGCTGGAGCCCTGACCCTGGCGGAACTGGTTGAACTTGGTAAGCCATCCTTGCTGGTGCCCTTTCCGCAGGCCGCGCATGATCACCAGAGCTTTAATGCCGGGGTTCTGGTCGAGGCCGGGGCGGCCTGGGTACGGCCGGAGGTGGAACTTGATGAAGAAAATCTGGCGGCTGATATTGAATCCCTGATCAAATCGCCGCAGCGTCTGATGGCGATGAGCCGGGCCGCCTTGCAACTGCGACAACCCGGGGCCGCGGCAAGAATTGTCGATCATTGTCGGAACTTGATGTAATGGGACCATGTTTTTCTCGTCTCGGTTCGGCGCACCAAAGGGGAGGTTTAGTTGAAAGGTATGCACCATAAAGTTGAGCGGGTTCATTTTGTCGGCATCGGCGGCAGCGGCATGTGCGGTATCGCGGAAGTCCTGCTTAATCTCGGTTATCAGGTTCATGGATCCGATCTGAGAACCAGCCCGGTTACCGAACGGCTGGAAAAACTTGGCGCCCGGATAAATTATGGTCATGATCGTAAAAACCTCGCCGATGTTCAGGTCGTTGTGCGCTCGACGGCGGTTAAGGACGATAATCCCGAAGTGCTTGAGGCTCGGACCCGGGCTATTCCCGTGATTCCCCGCGCGGAGATGCTGGCGGAGCTGATGCGGCTTAAATACGGCATTGCGGTCGGCGGCACCCATGGCAAGACTACGACCACCTCGATGATCGCGACCATGCTCAGTGGCAGCGATCTCGACCCGACGGTGGTGATCGGCGGTCGTCTCAACAGTATCAATAGTAATGCCCGTCTTGGCCAAGGGGAAATCCTGGTGGCTGAAGCCGATGAAAGCGACGGTTCCTTTCTCGCCCTGTCGCCGATCATTGCCATCATTACCAATATCGATCGGGAACATCTGGATTATTACCTGGGCGGCTTAAGTCAGATCGAGGATCATTTTGTCGCCTTTGCGAATAAAGTGCCTTTTTACGGTCTGGTGGTTCTTTGTCTGGATGATGCCCGGGTGCAGGAAATCATTCCCCGGATCGGGAGGAGAATCACGACCTACGGTTTTAACCCGCAAGCCGATGTCCGGGCGGTCGAGGTTGAAATCTGTGGCATGCAGAGCCGTTTCAAGGTGCTCACCGGGGGCTGTGAACTAGGAGAGTTCGTTATTGATATGCCGGGACGGCATTATGTTCTCAATTGCCTGGCGGCTATCGCCACCGGGTTTGAACTGGGGCTGGAGTTTGCCGATATCCGGCGGAACTTATCTGGTTTTGCCGGGGTTCAGCGGAGGCTCCAGATTCTGGGCGAAGTTAACGGAGCCTTATTGATGGATGACTACGGACATCATCCGACCGAGATTATCGCGACCCTGGAAGCCCTGCGTCAGGCCTGGCCGGAACGTAGACTGGTCACGGTTTTTCAGCCGCACCGCTATTCGCGCACCGAACATCTTTTTAACGATTTTCTCGTGGCTTTTAACGAAGCCGACATGTTGATTGTCACGCCGATCTATGCTGCCGGAGAAACGCCGTTGGCCGGGGTCAGCGGTGAGAGTCTGGCGGCGGCAGTTCGTTTACATGGCCATAAGCAGGTCAGGTATTTCGCCGAGCGCGACGCCTTACGGGGTTTTCTGCGGGCGGAAAGCGGGCCCGGTGATCTGGTGCTGACTCTGGGGGCCGGCGATATTTTTCGTCTGGGACAGGAACTGGCGGCAGGACAGCCGTTGTAAAGGGGCGGAGAGCATGCGAACATGTCTAGAGCAAGTTGGGTGATTTTCGGACTGAGTGTTCTGTTGTTCTTTTCTGCCTGTACGACTCCTGGAGGGCGGAAAGCGGCTACGGTTTGTCAGGACTTGGTCATCGCCGGCCGGATCAAGGGCCGTCTGACGGAGATGCTTGGCAGTGGGGTGATCGGAATTGATGTGGATGTCTATCAGGGCGAAGTGACCCTGCAAGGCCGGGTACAGAGCCCCAATATGGAAAACCGAGTGCTGGCCGTGGCGGCTCGGACTCCGGGGGTGGTCAAGATTAATAACCTTCTGCGGATAATACCTTAAGGCGGAGGAAAGTTTGATCGGCGAGGAAAAGGCCAAGCTCCTGCGCTGCAGTCTTAGCGGCTTGCTTGCGGAGAATGAAGCGCTGGCTGCGAGAACCGCCTATCGCATCGGCGGCCCGGCGGCTTTTTTCCTGCATCCCCGGAATCCGGTTGAGCTCGAACTGGCTTTGCGGGTGCTGGCCGAGCTTGAGATTGAATACCTGGTGCTTGGCGGCGGTTACAATGTGCTGGTCGCTGACGCCGGGATCCGTGATCGGGTTGTGATCTCCCTTGGGGAAGGCTTTGCCGAGCTGGAAATGGTTGGCGGTGATGCGGCGGCGGTGCTTCTGCGGGTCGGGGCCGGAGTGTCGCTTGCTCGGCTGGTGTCCCTGGCGGAGAGCGAGGGTCTGGCCGGCTTTGCCGGACTGGCTGGAATTCCCGGCACGGTTGGGGGCGCGGTGGCCATGAATGCCGGGGCCTGGGGAGCTACAATTTACGACTGCCTTGCGGCGCTGCAACTGTTGACCCGGGAAGGGCCGGTCTGGCGTGCGAGCGGGGCTTTGCGGCCGGGGTATCGGGATGGCGGCCTGGCCTTGGGTGAAATTGTCGTGGCGGCCTACTTTCTCGCTCCGAAAGGGATTTCCGCCGAAATTTGCGCCGCAGCTGACGAATGTCGCCGGCGTCGCCGGGAGCGTCTGCCTGCCGGCAATCACGCCGGTTCGGTGTTTAAGAATCCTCCTGGAGACTACGCCGGTCGTTTGCTCGATGCGGCCGGTTGTCGGGGCCTGGTTAGCGGTGGGGCGCAAATCTCATGGCAACACGCCAATGTGATTGTCGCCGGACCTGAAGCCCGGGCCGCAGATGTGCGCGACCTTATGGCGCTGGCGCGCCGGCGAGTCCGGAAAAACAGCGGTATCGAGCTGGAAGCGGAAATAAAATTTTTTGCGGACCAATAAAAAATTTGGCGGTCGCGGAGGGGTGGATGAAAATTGCGGCGGAAACTCGAATCGGAGTGCTGTATGGCGGGCTTTCTGCGGAACGGGAAATTTCGCTGAAAAGCGGTAAGGCGGTGGCCATGGCTTTGCAGGAGCTTGGTTATCTGGTCACCCTGATCGATGTCGACCGGCAGATAGTTGAGCGTTTGCGGGAGTCTCAGGTTGCGGTGGTTTTTAATGCCCTGCATGGGACTTACGGAGAGGATGGAACGATTCAGGGGGTTCTCGAATATCTGCAGATTCCATATACCGGGCCCGGGGTTATGGCCAGCAGCATCGCCATGAATAAGGTTATGACCAAAAGAATCCTGCGCGCCCAGGGCCTGCCGACGCCGGATTATACCGTCTCGACCGAAGCAGAGCTTGAGGTGAAACTGCCACCCGGCGGCTATCCTCTGGTGGTTAAGCCGGTGGCTGAAGGTTCGAGCCTGGGTATGACCATCGTCACTGACGAAAAGCAACTGCCCGAGGCGCTTGCGCAGGCACATCGCTACAATCAGCCGGTTTTGCTGGAAAGCTATGTTCCGGGGTTGGAATTGACTGCGGCGGTGCTGAACGGTGAGCCCCTGCCTCTGATCGAAATTCGGGCCCGAGGCGGTGTCTATGATTATCGCGCTAAATATACCAAGGGCTATTCCGAATACCTGGTGCCGGCTCCGGTGACGGACGAGATAACCCGGGAGGTGCAGAGCCTGGCTTGCGCGGCGGCGCGTATCCTGTCCTGCGATCGGGGGGCGGTGCGCGTTGATTTTCGTCTCGATATGGATAATCGGCCGTTTATCATAGAAGTTAATACGGTACCGGGCATGACCGAAACCAGTCTTTTGCCGAAAGCGGCGGCGGCGGCGGGAATTGATTTCGTGACCCTGATAGATCGCATTCTCAAGGGTGCTGGTCTTGATCTTGCCCCGGCCTGAAAAAAGTAAAAAAAGGCTTCGGATTGCAAATAGTCGCCGGGAAATGCGGCTGGCCCGACCGCCGCTGCCGGCCGGGCATAAACGACGGCTGCTGCTGCTGATCGCGCTGTTTTGTTTCTGCGGCCTCGGCTGCGGCGCGTTATTTCTCTGGTGGCCGACCATCAAAACGGCGGCGGAAAGCTGGTGTAAAAGTCGCGAAGCTTTTCTGGTTCGCGAGATTGTGGTCAGCGGTAATCTGCGAAGTTCTCGTCAGGAGATTGTCAAGGCTTTGGCGTTGGCGCCCCGGCAGTTGATTTTTACCTTCGGTCTGCAGGGGTTACGAGAGCGGGTTCAGGCGCTGCCATTTATAGATGCGGTCCGGATTCGCAGGCGTTGGCCAGACCGGCTCGAAATCAAGGTCACGGAGAAGCAGCCTCTGCTCCTGCTCTATCTGGACGAGCTTTATCTGGTGGATGACCAGGGCGCATTGATTGCTCCGGCTCCGCAGGCGGAAGTGCTGGATTTCCCGGTAATCAGCGGTATTTCTCCACAGGAGTGGCGGAAGCGACCGCAAGTCTGGCGTCGTCTGCTGCAGAAAAGCGCCGAGCTGCAGAGCGCTTGGGAGAATGAAGGCCGTGACTGGCCTGAGCAGATTGCTCAGATCGTAGTGGATGAAGTGTGCGGCTTAACGGTTTACACCACCGGACGGGCCTGGGAGTTACAATTGGGGATGGAAAATTTTACCCATGGGCTGCGGCGCTGGCGACAGGTGCTCGATGTTCTCGGAGACCAGGCGGCGGCCGTCAAGTATTTTGATTGCGCCGGTTACGATTCGGTGGTCGCCGGTCTCAGGATATCGTTGGATAACGGTGGGAAAAAGGCGGAGAGAGATGGCCAGAAATGAGGGAGTGGTGGTCGGACTTGATTTGGGAACGACAAAGACCTGTGTTCTGGTCGGGGAGCGCGGAGAGAGTGGTCTTGAGATTGCCGGGGTCGGCACCGCCCCCTCAAGCGGGTTGCGAAAAGGCGTGGTTGTCAACCTGGACAGTACGGTTGATTCGATCCGTCAAGCTGTGGCCGAGGCTGAAAAGATGTGCGGTCAGAAGATTCGGGTGGTGCAGACTGGAATTGCCGGCAACCATCTTCAGGGTATCAATAGTCATGGCATCATCGGGGTCAAGGATCGTGAAGTCAGTGCCCGGGATGTGGCCCAGGTTCTTGATGCGGCCAGGGCCGTGGCGATTCCTCTTGACCGGGAGGTGATCGATACGATTCCGCAGCAGTTTTTTCTTGATGACCAGGAAGGCGTGGTTGATCCGATTGGTATGTCCGGGGTGCGGCTGGAGGTCGATGTCCATATCGTTACCGCCGCTGCCGCCTCGTTGTCAAATATTTATCGCTGTTGTAATCGGGCCGGGCTCGAAGTCCGCGGCGTTCTGTTGCAACAGTTGGCCTCCAGTCGCGCCGTACTGACGGCCGAGGAGCGTGAATTGGGGGTGATGCTGGTCGATATCGGCGGCGGAACCACCGATATCGCGGTTTTTATCAATGGCGTGATTTGCTACACCGCTTCCCTGCCTCTGGGCGGCAATCATGTAACCAATGATATCGCCATCGGTTTGCGGACGCCGCTCGAAGCAGCGGAGAAAATCAAGCGTCATTACGGCTGTACGGCCTCGCGGATGGTTGATCAGGAGGAGTCGATTGAGGTTCCCAGTGTCGGCGGCCGTCCGCCCCGCCGTCTCTCGCGGCACATTCTGGGGGAAATCATCGAACCACGACTGGAAGAGATTTTTGAGCTCGCCAATCGCGAACTGCACAAGTCCGGGGTCTATGATCAGATTGTTTCGGGGATTGTGGTTACCGGTGGCACGGCTCTGCTCGCGGGAACCGCCGAGCTCGCGGAAAAGGTTTTCGCCCTGCAGGCGAGGGTCGGTTTTCCCGTTCTGCATCAGGGACGAGGTTTTGAAGCGGTCAACAACCCGATGTATGCGACGGCCATCGGTCTGCTGTTGTATGCCGCTGAAAATTCGGCGGCGACTCGGCGAGAACCTGGTATCGGCCGTTATGAAATGGGTGGTTTCTGTAAGAGAACGCTGGCCTGGCTGAAAGATTTTTTTTAATACAAAAATTATTCAGCCAGCCCGGATTTTCTGAACACGATCCGATTTTACAGCCGCAATCAGGTCCTGTCCCCAGCGTCTCCTGATTGCACCAGTTTAATCCGAGGCGATAATCACCCGGCTAAATAGTTACATGAATTTATACTTTATCAACATAGATAGGCAGATTGTGGTCATTTTCCACGAGATAAACAGGGGGGTTGAGCTATGACATTTGAATTTGCGGAGAATGGTGGTCTGGCGGCAAAAATTAAGGTGGTCGGCGTTGGCGGCGGCGGCGGTAACGCGGTTGATAATATGATTGCCTCGGGTCTGGAGGGGGTTGATTTTATCGTCGCCAACACCGACGCCCAGGCTCTCAATGCCTCTCAAGCTTCGAACCGGATTCAGCTGGGGGAACGCATGACCAAGGGGTTGGGGGCCGGCGCCAATCCCGATATCGGGCGCAGCGCCGCTCTGGAGGACGCCGAACTTATTTCCGGACTGCTGGCCGGGGCCGATATGGTTTTTATCACGGCCGGAATGGGGGGCGGCACCGGCACCGGCGGGGCTCCGATAGTGGCCCAGCTGGCCCGTGAGGCCGGTGCCCTGGTGGTCGGGGTGGTGACCAAGCCGTTCAGTTTCGAGGGGCGTAAAAAGATGCGTGTGGCCGATGCCGGTCTTGAAAAACTGCGGGAAAATGTCGATGCCCTGATCACCATACCGAATCAGCGCCTGCTCAATACCGTCTGTCGGGAGACGACCGTTCTCGAAGCTTTCAGGAAAGCCGACGATGTTTTGCTGCAGGCGGTGCGCAGTATCTCCGATCTGATTAATGTCCATGGCCAAATCAATCTCGATTTTCATGATGTTAAAACCATTATGGGCAATACCGGCATGGCGCTGATGGGAACCGGCATGGCCAGCGGCGAGAATCGGGCGATGGAAGCCGCGCAGCGCGCGATTGCCTCGCCGTTGCTGGAAGATCTCAGTATTCAGGGGGCCCGCGGAGTGATTATCAACTTTTCGGCCGGCACCGAAGTCACCCTGCATGAAATCAGCGAGGCCGCCAACCTGATTCAGGAAGAAGTTCATGAGGATGCGGAGGTTATTTTCGGAGTGGTGATCGATGATGCGCTGGGCGAGAATCTCAGGGTGACGGTAATTGCCACCGGTTTTGAGCCGGTCCAGAAAACGGTCAGCAGCGTACGGGGCCCGGGGCTGGGGCTCAACGGCAAATATCCGATCGGGACGGCCACGGGCCGGCGTGAAAATTTTGACCGTCCGGCTTTTCGGACTCGTCGGGAAGAGGGCTTCGGATCTGAACCGAAATATGAAGTTTTTGACCGTGATCGGACCATGCATATCAAGGGGCGGCTTGATGATATCCATGATTTGCCGCAGATGATGAAAAAGGTGGTTGGTTCATCGGAAGGCGATTTCGCGGAGGGAGGGGTGGATGATTATGATATTCCGGCCTTCATTCGTCGTCAGCTGGATTAGGGGTTGACTTATTGCCGGGATGACCGGCGGTTCGGAAGCTTGGAGCGGGCTGAAGGGCGTTACCGATCGTGAGGTTGGCCCCGCGCTTTAACCTTTGCAGGAAAATGAGGGCTCCGCCGATGACTGTGTTCAAGGATTTGTCGCTTAAATATAAAATCTCTCTGGCCGGAACCCTGACGATGGTGTTTCTGATTCTGGTTCTGTTTGTTCTTTACGCGCTGGCCGACCGGCAGAAAAGTATCACGGCTTTTGTGCAGAAGGCTCGGGCCATTTGCCTGACCGCCGAGTCGACCCGTCTGGAAATGGAAGAAAAATGGGGCCAGGGCTTATTCTCACTCGACCAGATAAACACTTACGCCCGGGCGGGGGAGCTGGACAAGGTCCTGGGCAGCGTTCCGGTGGTTTCCGCCTGGCGGGCGGCGATGCGTAAAGCCGATCAGGGCGGTTATGTTTTTCGCGTGCCGAAAAATAGCCCTCGTCGAGCCGAAAATCAGCCGGATTATGGCCTGGATTATGAAATAGAAGGCCCGGCTCTGAAAAAGATCAAGGCCGAGAAGCTTTCCGAATATTACGTGATTGATAAACAGGCCAACGCGGTGCGCTATTTTCTGCCGGTTATTCTTTCCGAAAACTGTCTTTTCTGTCACGGTGACCCGGCTCATGCGTCGGATTTTTGGGGGCGGGCCGACGGCACTGACCCGACGGGGCGCAGAATGGAGAACTGGCAGGCCGGAGAAATGCATGGGGCCTTTGAAGTGATTCAGTCTCTGGACGAGGCCGACCGGGCCCTGCGGGGCAGTCTTCTGCGGGGCGGATTGATCTCCCTGCTGGGGATCTTGGGTGCAATATTCCTCTATGTTTTCACTGCACGCGCGATTGTCTTGCCGCTGCAAAAAGGGGTCGGATTCGCCCGGGAAATGGCGACCGGAGATTTCTCGCAAAGGTTGGTCGTTACCCAGCAGGATGAAGTCGGCAAACTGGCCGGCGCCCTCAATCAAATGAATCTGGATCTGGCGGCGGTTTTCAAGGAAGTCAAAAACGGCATGGCTCGACTGTATAGCGCCGCCGGCAAACTCAATGCCGTTTCGAGACAGTTGTCGGGAGCCGCGACGGAGACCTCGGAATGGTCCGGCAGCGTGGCCAGTGCGGCGGAGGAAATGAGCAGCAATATGGCCTCGATTTCCCAGGCGATGAGTTCTTCCGCGGAAAATATTACGATCAATGTGACGGCGACCGAGGAGATGACCGAGACGATCAACGAAATTGCCCGCAATACTTCGCGGGCCCGCGCTGTTGTTGAAGACGCGGTGAGCAAGGTGCAGCAGGCGGCGAACAGCGTCGGTCTGCTGGGCAACTCGGCCGAAGAAATCGGCAAGGTAACGGAGACCATCAACCTGATTTCGGAACAAACCAATCTGCTGGCGCTCAATGCCACCATTGAAGCGGCCCGGGCCGGTGACGCCGGTAAGGGTTTTGCCGTGGTCGCCAATGAAATCAAGGCGCTTTCCCGGCAGACCGCCGATGCGACCCTGGAGATTCAGACCCGTATCGATGGTATTCAGTCTTCGTCGCGGGCAACCGTCAGTGACATGCGGAACATTGAAAAGGTGGTCGAGGATGTCAGCTTCATCGTCACCGGAATCGCCGCCGCCATTGAAGAACAGTCAGCCAATGTCCGGGAAATTTCCGGCAACCTGGAAAGCGCCTCGCACAAGATTGACGAGGTTAATGAAAATGTGGCCCAGAGCAGTCAGGCCGCCGGTGAGATCGCGCGTGATATCGCCCGGGTCAATAGTTCCTCCGGCGAGATTTCAGACAGCAGTCGCCAGGTCAATATGAATGCCGAACAACTTTCCGAACTGGCGGCGGTCATCAACCAGCTGGTCAGTCGCTTCAAGGTCTGAACCTTTTCAAGCAAGAGCGAGCTTTGTAAGCCCAAAGCGGTGCTTGCGGGCTTGTTCACCACAACCAAAGGTGCTTAATTGATCAGGGAGGCGGGGCTATGCGGAAGTACGAAATTGCCGTGATTGTCGGCAGTTTACGCAAGAATTCAATCAATCGCAGGCTGGCCCGGGTGCTGGTAAACCTGGCTGCGGCCGATTTTTTCTTTAAAGAGATCGCCATTTGGGATCTGCCGCTTTACAATCAGGACGACGACGACCATCAGGCCGTTTCGGTCAAACGGTTGCAGAGCGAAATTAAAGCCAGCCACGGTCTGCTGTTTGTCACGCCGGAATATAATCGTTCCATTCCCGGCGTGCTTAAAAATGCAATTGATCATGGTTCCCGTCCCTACGGTCAAAATGTGTGGGCGGGGAAGCCGGCGGGGATTATCGGGGCCTCGATCGGGGCTTTGGGCAGCGCCCTGGCCCAGCAGCATTTACGCAATATTCTGGCCTGTCTGGACGTGCCTACCCTGAATCAGCCGGAAGCCTTTATCCATGTCGGAGAAAATTTTTTCGATGCAGGTGGTAATATCGAGGCCGGGAGCCGGGTCTTTCTGCAGAAATGGATGGACAAATTTCAGGCCTGGATAAAAAAACAGGCGCAATGATGGGCGGGGAGATTTTTGTGGCGGAAACGCAGGCGGAAAATATTCGTCGACAAAAGCCCTGAGTCATGGTTATGATTCGGGGCTTTTTTATTTTTCCACAGGCAGGGCGGAGTCCGCGGCCCATTCCCAGAAACCGGGGTCGTAATTTTCGACCTTGGCGTAGCCCAGCCATTTGAGTACAAACCAGGCATAACCGGAACGAATACCGCCGGTGCAATAGGGAATGATCGTTTTATTCCCGATCGCCGCCGGGTCGGGCAAGCCCTGTTGCTTAAGTTCGGCCAAAACCGCTTCCGGTTTTTTCAGCCGGCAATCCTCCTGCCGGAAATCCTCCCAATTAAAATGCAGAGCCGCGGGGAGATGGCCGCCGCGCTTTTCCCGATACAGAATCGCGCCTTCATATTCCTGTCGGCTGCGGACATCGAGAAAAATCACCTCACCTCGCGCAAAACCCCGCCACAGCGCCGTGGCGCTGAGTGCGGTCAAGGCCGAATCCAGGGCTTGCCAGCCATCGTCTTTAAGCTTTGAACAGGCCGGGAGCCGGTCGGCGAAAAGCGCGGCGGTCGGTCCCGCGGCCCGTTGCCAGGCGTCATAACCGCCGTCCAGCAGGGCCAGATTGTCAAATCCAAGTTTGTCGAGCAGCCAGTAAAGACGGCCTTCCGCTCCCCAGGAATGTTGATCGCCGTAGAGGATGATTTGCCGGTCGGAACTGATGCCGCGGTCGGCGAGTTCGCCCAGGATTTCCTTGCCGGGGCGCAGGCGGCAGGGAAAAGCGCCGTTTTTGTCGACCAGGGGACCGCCGCAGCCGGCGTCAAGAGAAACCGCGCCTTTGATGTGGCCGCAGCGGTAGGCGATGAAACTGCGCGTGTCGACAATGGCGCACCTGGGCTCGTTAAGTCGGTTGCTGAGCTCGGTCACCGATAAAAGTTTCACCTCTGCCGGGCTGGGGTTTGCGCTCAGCAGATTCAAACAGAACAGAAAGTTGGCCATGTAGAAAATTTTCAAAATTCCGCCGAACGGAACGGATTTTTTTTGTCCATCACCGCTCGTTTCCGGTTTGAAAAAAACGGAAAATGATCGGTTAGGGTGCTGGTTTGCGACCATCGTAAGCTCCGTAAGCTTTTTCATAATAGATTTTCCCGGCCGGCGTCAAGTCCGGCTTTCCTTTTTTTGTACAAGATAATGCCGAGATTGAGAGCTAGAATCAACATAATACCCAGTAAAAAGGTCGGCGAAATCCGGCCCTGAACCAGGCTGAAGAGCGAACTGCCGAAAACCACGTAAGCGATGCAGGCGGGCAGCATGCAGATAAAAGAGACGAGCATGTAAACCGGCAGAGAAATATTGGTGACGCCGAAGGCGTAGTTGAGCAGGTTGAAGGGAAACAGCGGCACCAGTCTGGTGAAAGCCACCAGCTTCCAGCCCTGGCGGGCCGATTTTTCATAGAGGGCGGCAAAGCGGCTGGAAGCGATCTTGCCCTTGACCCAGTCGCTTAAAAAATATCGGGCCAGGAGAAAGGACAGGGTGGCGCCGAGGGTGGCGCCGCTGATGGCGTAGACTACGCCCCAGAAAGGTCCGAACAACAGCCCGGCGGCCAGGGTGATGGGCAGCCCGGGAAGAAAAAAGACCGGGGCCAGGCTGTAAAACAGGATAAAGAGCAAGGGGGCCCAAATGCCGGCTCGCGCCAGCAGCGAGCGGAGGTTGGCCTCGTTGAAAAACTCCGCCGGGCTGAAAAAACGGGTGAGTATGAAAATACATCCGATCAGGGAAAGGAAAAGTAAAGGTTTTAAGTATTTATGCATGTTTTGCCTCCGAATAGTTTTTGTGGGTTGGCGGCGAACGTGGTGGTTAAATGCGGTGGGCCAGTTTCCGCCGCAGCCATCTTTTCAAAAAAAAGCGGTTAAGCCAGCTGCGCCAGCCGGCATAGCGTTTTTCGGGACCGCAGACAATCTCAAGAATGTGGCGTATGCCGAGCTGGTGGTCGGGATCAAGAAAATCCCGACAGGCATAGCAATAAACCACCAGCGGGTCGGTAAGTCCGGCAAGACGGCGTTGCCGGAAGCGCTCCGGAAGATTCCGGTCGAGGCACCAGGCGGCACCGCCTTCGCCGCAGCAGAGAGTGTGCTTTCTTTCTTGGGCCAGCGGCACCGGCGTAATCTTCCGGTCGCTTAACAGCCCGCGCACGGCGTCCTGGGTTTCCCGGTCATGGCGCAGCACACAGGCATCGTGGACTGCCGCCCGGACTAATCGCTGAGTGTCCCCGGCCGCAGGCGGCAGTCGGCGCAGGTAGTGATAGACCGGAGTCACGGTGAAATCCGTCTGGGAGCGAAAAATCTCGGTACAGCTCGGGCAGAGGGTGATGATTTCCCGAACTCCGGCCGCCTGCAACTGTTGCCGCAGGCGAAAAAATTTTTCCTGAAAAAAACTTTGGCGGCCGAGATCATGGGAAATCTTATGACAACAGTCAAGAACCAGGCCGAGATTTTCCTCCGGCCGGATGGCGGCCAGTTGCCGGTACAAGGTTTTGACGGTGGCCGGAGCCTTGCCGATGGCCGCGCAACCGGGAAAGAGGACGCGAGCGGTTCCGGGCGGAAGAAAGACCGCGGTCAGCAGCTTACTCGCCACCATTTTTTCATAATTTAGCAGACCGCGATGCGCCGGTAGGGGGGCCAGCCCCCGCGCGACGGCGATTTGCCGCCAGGCCAGGAAATATTGTTTGAGGGGAATGTTGGCCGGACAGACGCTTTCGCAGGCCCCACACAAGGAGCAGCTGTAGGGCAGATTGGTTTCCAGCCGGGCGCTCAGACGCAGTTCGATTTGCACGGGATTGCCGTGTTGTTGAAGAAAATCACAGACCTTCAGACAGCGGTTGCATTCGAGACAGTCGGTCAGCAGTTTTCCGGGAGTAGTAGTGGTCATGTGGTCCTCCAAGCCCAGAATCGTCGTCGGTTATGGATCAGACTTGATATGCCGTTGCCGGCAAAGCCGCAGGCGAACAGTCCCAGAAAGGGCAGCAAAGCGAATTTGCCGAGGTGGACCGAAATGGTCATGATCAAGACGAAGTAAAGCCCGACCAGTATTTCCAGCAGCGGCACCAGGAGCAGGTGGCTGCGGTAACTCGGTCTTCGTCCGCCGCTTTCGGCGAGGTTGAATTTCGGGGTTCTGACAAAGGGACTGCGCTGATGCAGCAGGGCTTCAAGGACCGCCTTGCCGTTGTTGATGGCCAGCCCGACGCCGATAGCCAGGCAGAGCGGCAGGGTAATCAGGGTGCGGCGATTAAAGTGCCGAATCTCGCGCTGGGCGACCAGAAAAAAGAGTGAAATTGAACAACTGGTGGCCAGGAACAGAGGCGCGTCAATCAGCAGCAGCCGCTGCCAGGGGAGCTGGAAACGGCCGATCAGGGAAGGGTACATAACCAGGGACAGGGCGAGCAGCAGCAGATAGGCGAAATTTCCGGCCAGGTGGAAAAAAGCCTCGCCTTTGACGACGGGCGGCAGCCGACTGCTCAGCAGCGGCCGGGCCAGTTTGAGCAGGGTTTCGGCGGAGCCCTTGGCCCAGCGGTGTTGCTGGGTTTTAAAGGCGTTGATATCTTCCGGCAGCTCGCTGCCGACGGTCAGATCCTTGAGGTAGAGAAAACGCCAGCCGCGCAGCTGGGCGCGATAACTTAGATCCAGATCCTCGGTCAGGGTATCGGCTCGCCAGCCCCCGGCCTCGGTGATCGTCCGGCTGCGCCAGATGCCGGCCGTGCCGTTGAAGTTGAAAAAACGACCCGAACGGTTGCGGGCCGTGTGTTCGATGACAAAATGACCGTCGAGCAGCATCGCCTGAACCCGGGTCAGCCAGGAATAGTCGCGGTTGATGAATTCCCAGCGCGCCTGGACCATGCCCAGTTTCGCATCCTGAAAATAAGGCACGCTGCGTTTGAGAAAATCCGGGGCGGGGAGGAAATCGGCGTCGAAAACGGCGACCAGCTCGCCGGCGTCGGCCAGGCCGGCGGCCAGGGCCCCGGCCTTGAAGCCCTGTCGCTCGCGCCGGTGCAGATGTACGATGTTGCAGCCTTGGGCACTAAGCTCGGCGACGATGTCGGCAACCAGGTCGGCGGTCTCGTCGCTTGAGTCGTCCAGCACCTGAATCTGCAGGCGGTCCGCGGGGTAATCCAGGGCGGCGGCATGCTCCAGCAGGCGCCGGGCGACATATTTTTCATTGTAGAGCGGCAATTGCACGGTGACCGTCGGCCAATCATCCGGCGCCATAACCGGCAATGGCGGGTCCGGTCGTCGCCGCCGCCAGTACAGAAAAACCAGATAAAAACGGTGCAGGCAGAAAATCGCGAGCAGGATCAGCAGCCCGTAGTAGATCACGACCGTGACGAAAAAAAAATTATCTTGCATCGCTTCTCGTTTTTAATGTCACCGGTCAAATTTTTGAGAAAATGCCGGTTTTTTTTAAGGGTTGCCTGAAAAGGAGCTGCAACCCTAGCAAAAAGAAGATTATTAGGCCAATATGATTTTTCAATGAAAAAGCCGCAACGGAAAGAAAATGCCGATATCTTTTTTGGAGATTTTTTTGAAAGGCGGAGCGGAGATGTTTTGTCGGGGCGGAAAATTGAGGTGCGGATGGCTGTAAGCTTGTGTTTTAACGCCGTTCCTCCCAGATTGTCGCCAGAATCTTGGAACCGGCCAGGATGGTGCCTTTGACGGTGCCGCTGATCTTGGACCGGCCCATGCGGTAGCGGTAGGAAACCGGGATTTCCAGAATCCGGGCTTGGGCTTTGAGGGCGCGAATCTGCATCTGCACGGTCCAGCCGTAGGTCAGCTCATCCATTTTCAGTTTTTTGAGGAGCGCGTAATCCAGGGCGCGAAAGGGTCCCAGATCGCTGTATGAAAAACCCCAGAAGAGATCGATCAGCCGGGTGGCCAGCAGGTTGCCGAAACGGGCCTGCGGGGTCAGGGCCCGGCGGGAGGTTTTTTTGAGGGTGCGCGAACCTAAGACGAAATCAAAGTCTCCGGCCAGCAGGGGGCGCAGCAACAGCTCGATTTCGATCGGATAGTCGCTGTAGTCGCCGTCCAGAAACACTACCGCCCGAGGGTGGATTTTTTGCTCATCAAGCCAGCGCAGGCCTTTCAGGCAGGCGCGTCCGTAACCTCGTTCCGGAGCAAAGAGCACGGTGGCCCCGGCGGCCCGGGCCACCGCCGCGCTGCGGTCGGAACTGCCGTTATCGACGACGATCACCAGTTCTCGCCGATGGGCCGGTAGATCACCGAGCACGCGGCCGATGGCTTGTTCTTCGTTCAACACCGGAATGATAATCGCGACCGTAACCTCGGTTGCGGACATCTCAACCCCCTTTATCAACGCATGGCTCCCAAAAATTCAGCCTTAAAGGCCGGGTAGTCGCCGTTTTCAATTGCTGTCCGGGCCTGGGCCATCATGTTCAGGTAAAAGCGAACGTTGTGGATGGAAGCCAGGGTGGCGGAAAGAATCTCGTTGGCGTTGAAGAGGTGGTGCAGATAGGCACGGGTGAAGTTGCGGCAGCAGTAGCAGTCACAGGACGGATCAACGGGGAAAAAATCACGGCGATAGGAACGGTGGGTCAGGCGGATTTTACCGCGACTGGTGAAGAGGGTGGCGCTGCGGGCGTAGCGGGTCGGAATAATGCAGTCGAACATGTCCATGCCGCGCTCGACCGACTCCAGAATGTCTTCCGGCAGTCCGACACCCATTAGATAGCGGGGTTTGTTTTTCGGCAACATCGGTTCGGTGTAATCGACCACCCTGGTCAGGAGCTCGAGACCCTCGCCGACACTGACTCCGCCGATGGCATAGCCGAAAAAATCCATCGCGGTTAACGAGGCGGCGCAGGAACGACGCAAGTCCTCGTAAATACTGCCTTGGACGATACCGAACAGGACCTGGTCGGAGCGCTTGTGTTCACGCAGGCAGTTTTCCGCCCAACGGAGGGTTTTTTTGATGGAACGGGCGGTATAATCGTGGCTGGAGGGATAGGGAATACATTCATCGAAGGCCATGATGATATCCGCGCCGAGATCGTTTTGAATGCGAACCGCTTCTTTGGGGCCGAGAAAAATTTCCTCGCCGGTCAATTCATGACCGAAAGCAACCCCGTCTTCGCCGATCTTTTTTTTAGGCAGGGAAAAAACCTGGAAGCCGCCGCTGTCGGTCAGAATCGGCCGTTGCCAGTTCATGAACCGGTGCAATCCGCCGGCTTTCTTGACCAGGCCCGCACCCGGTTTGAGGTGCAGGTGATAGGTGTTGGCCAGAAGAATTTCGACGCCGTCGGCCTCGGCTTGGGCCGGGGTCAGGGCTTTGAGGGCGGCGTGGGTGCCGACCGGCATGAACACCGGAGTTTCGAGTCGGCCATGCGGGGTCTGCAGTCGGCCGCGGCGGGCGCGGCAATGCGGGTCTTCATTGAGCAGCGTGAATTTAAACATGAATGAGAGCTCGGATAATCGATAATGAGGTTGAAACTTGCCGGCGACCATAGCGCGGTCATTTTATCATTGCGGCTGAAAAACGCAGGCTATTGCTTTCCGTCACTTCTGTCAATAGAGATCTTGTTGTCCGGGACTCGGCTCTGAAAAAAAATCCGGTGCGGGGCGATCTTTTGGGCTCAGGTTTGGGCTTGGCGGCGCATCCTCTATCCGTGACACCGATGGAAACGCCTGAGAAAATCAGTTATATCGATTGGACGGGGAAGGAAAAAAATATTAGATAGCTCTCATTCGAGTGAAAATTCCGGAATTTGTGCGCTGCGACTGTCGCCGGCCGGACCTTGCAACTTTATTGAGAAGAAGAGGGGGTTATGAAAAAATCGTTTTTATGCGCCGGCCTGGCGGTCCTGATTTTCTTGTGTGGATTGCACGGCCTGGCCTGGGCCGGCGCCTGGACCAACCGGCAGAAAGGTATGTATAACAAGCTGGCTCTGAACTATTTTGTCAGTCAGGATTACTACGACGACGATTCCGACCGTCACGGTCTGGCCTATGATGGGAAATTCACCGACCTCAATCTTAACTGGTACCTGGAATACGGCCTTACCGACGACCTTACCCTGATCTGTTCCCTCTATTACAAATGGCTGGAAGAGGAGAACGACTATTTTCGGGCCGAGAGCAACGGGGTGGGCGATCTGGAGGTCGGTCTGAAGTGGAAGCTGATCGATGAGCCGCTGGTGCTGGCGCTGCAGGGGCTGGCCAAAATCGCCGGGCCTTACGATGACGAAGTTCCGGGTCTGGGCAGCGACCAGACCGATTTCGAACTGCGCCTTTTATTGGGTAAATCACTCTATCCCTTGCCTCTCTACCTGGGGCTGGAGGCCGCATATCGCTGGCGCACCAAAGCCCCTGCCGACGAGTGGCGTCTGCTGGCCGAAATCGGTGGTAACGCCGGCAAATATTTTTATGGCCGCGTCAAACTGGACTGCATTTTCAGCGCCAACAACGCCGAGAAGGGGGCCTCCTATTCCAATATCACCCTGACTCCGGAATATGACCTGATCACGCTTGACACCACGCTCGGGGTCAACTTCAATCAGCATTTAAGCCTGGAGCTTTCCTACAAGCCGACCCTCTCCGGGCAGAACACGGCGGCGGGTTACACGCTCAGTTCGGCGCTGATTTATTCGTATTGAAGAGTAGATCAAGGAATTTTCACCCGTAAATGATTATCAATCTTAGGGAGGATTGCACATGAACAGCAAGGTTTGGCGACAGATTTTTATGCTAGCGGTTGTTTCCCTTTTCCTGTCGGCCGGGGTCCGGGAGAGCCGGGCTTTGAGCCTGAGTTCTTCCAAAGTCAGAATCAAAAATCCTCCGCCGCTTCATCTCAGCCATCAGGCGCCGGATCTGCTTGATATCGCCCGCCTGCCTCTGGCGGCCGCCGGTGGCAGCCAGAGCGCCCAGATCAATAACCTGGTGCAGCGTCTGGGTGATTATCTCCAGGGCGCCGGTCATGAGGTTCTGGCCACAGCCGGGGTCACGGCCAAGCCCTTGGCCAAGGATGGTTCGGTGATGTATGCCTACGGCAACTGGCTCGTGAAAACTGCTGAATCGACCGGCACCCGGCTGCTGGAGGTCAGGCTCAGTGAGTTTGAAGAGCCTCTTCTGAGGATGGCCCCGCTGGCCGCCGCGGCCCTGCCGTTTCGGTTTATCATTATGGCCGACGCTTATTTCGGACAGACCTTTATCCATGTCTGCGCCGTCGATCCGCTGCTGCACGCCGGGCAGTTTGTCGGCTGCGACGCCGAGATGCAAAGCCTTTTGCTGGCGGCTCGGCAGTATCTTTGTGCTGTCGTCCGAGGAGCTTTCCCCGAAGCCTATTACGATCCGCAATTGCCGTTGGTCCCGCCGCCGGCCACCGGGTTGCCGGCTTTGCGCGAGGTGGCGCAGGTCGAATTGGGCGTGGGCAATAATTTCAGCTCGATTACGGATGTCGTCGGCGCGGTGCAGAATGGGGGGGTGAAGATTTTCTCTGCGACCCAGGATGAACACCCCTATACCGTCAATGGCGCGATTTTGGATTATCAGTATCTGAGTGACGAGAAAACCGTATTCAAGGGTACGTTTTCTTTTCCGCAGTTTTCCATGATCAAGGACGGCTGGAAAAAGATCGACGGGGTTAAGACCTTTTTCCCGGACTGGGCTCTGGTCAATCATTCAGAAGAGATTGAGGCCCTGATTCAAAACAGTTTCATTCATGTGTACGGTTCAAGCGCGGCCGATCCGCAGCAGCGACTTTGCTTTTCCACGGCGGCGGGTCCGATTTACTGTCTGCAGGTTTTTGATGGTTATACCGATCCTTTGCTGTTGCATGCCGGAATCTGGCATTTTCAGAGTTTGCCCACCGTCATTCTTTTTCACGAAGTCAGCCCCGGTCTGATCAAGGTTCTGATTCATGATCCGGTGGCCCGGATCGCCCGCTATTATGATGATGTCAGCGATGCTTTGTTGGCGTCCTTCAAGGTTGCCTGGGATGCTGATGCCAGCAACAAAACCGACTGGCCGGCGCACGGTAAAATGATGATGGCCGAACGCAGCCGCGAGGCATTGGTCGGGGTCATTATCCGGGCTCTGTTTCCGGCGGCCGAGGAACTATTGCTGAGCCCGCAAAACCTGGCCGCCGCTCTGGGCAATGCTGGGCTGAAGGTTATTGATGCCCGCGGCAGCGGTTATGAGGCCGGGCATATTCCTGGCGCGCTTTCTCTGCCGCACGGTGAAATCGCTGATGCCAACATGAATCTGAAACCCGTTGCTGAACTTGAAGCGCTGCTTAGTGAAAAAGGCTTGCAAAGAACGCAGAAGATTGTGGTTTATGACGACGGTCGGGCCGCTTTAGGTGCGGCGGCGCGGATTTTCTGGATGCTTGAATATCTGGGTTGACGGGATGTTCATCTGCTTGACGGTGGTTGGCCGGCCTGGCTGGAAAAGGGGTTGTCGAGTGAGATTCTGCCGCCCGGATTTTCGGTTGCAGGGGGGGCTTTCGAGGCCGCGCCTGAAGCCCGGCTCGTGGTCGATGCCGAGACCGTGAGCGCCGGGCTGGCCGGAACCGAGCTTACCTTGGTCGACTGTCGCAGCGACGATACCTTGCCGAAAAATTACTGGAATATCTGTCCGGATCAGTATCTGTTGCCGGGTATCGCCTATATGGGCGTCACCACTGATACCACGGTTGTTGTCTATGGTGCCGATGTTACCGCCGCGGCTCGGCTGGCCTGGGTGCTGATGTATGCCGGAGTTGAAGATGTCCGGCTTCTGAACGGCGGCTTCAAGGCCTGGCAGGAGGCCGATTACGCCGGCCAGGCCGGAGCTGTGATGCGGACTCCGGCTTCCTGGTTCGGGCGGGATGAACCCCTGCATCCTGAGTATCTGGTCGGTAGTGATTACATTCGTGAAGTCGTTGCCGGGCTGCATCCGAACGTGGTCATTGCCGACATCCGCACCCGGGACGAGTATCTTGGCTGCACGGCGCCTTACGACTATATTTAGACCGACGGTCGGATCGCCGGCGCCCTCTGGGGCCATTCCGGGGACGGGCCCTGGACGATGGAGGATTTTGTCGATGCCGACGCTACCCTGCGCAGCTACACTGAAGTCGAATTGATGTGGGCCGCCGAGGGCATCAGCGGTGATCGCGCCGTCAGTCATTATTGCGGTACCGGCTGGCGCGCGGCTTTGACCTTTCTGTACGGTTACATGATGGGCTGGCCCGAGAACAACCTATATGACGGCGGCTGATATGTCTGGAGTATGGCCGAGGGGTCGGCCGATAATCCGATTATCGATGACTGCCCCACTCTGCCGGTATACTGACGTTAACCCGGTCTTGAGGGAGGCTGGGCTTGCCGGCGGGAAGGTTAGCGCCTCATCGGACCATTTTCGTTTTGCAAAACAGGAAATTATCCGATGAGGTCACTTATCGGCATTCCGCGAAGGCTGTTTCGGCTTACGGAACGGGCTTTCGTATTAATTTTTCTGCTGCTGTATGGGTTTAGTCTGGCGGCGTTCAGCCGTCAGACTGAATTTTCCTGGCCGGCTTTTTGGGTATGCTATCTCGGCGCTCTCGGGAGTTATGTCTACTGGTTGCGGTGCTTGCCGGCAATGACGCGCGGGGAGTTGCTCGGGTTGCTCGGCACCGGGTTGGGACTCAGGTTGCTTTTTCTTTTTCAGGACCCCCTGCTGTCAGCCGACCTCTACCGTTGTATCTGGGAAGGTCTGGTTACCGTCGGGGGAAAAAATCCCTATCTTTTGCCGCCGGCGCACCCTGCCCTGGTCGACTTGCGGCCGGCCTGGCACCACCTGATCAACCATCCCGACTATCCGGCAATTTATCCTCCCCTGACCACCCTGTTCAATGCCCTGGTGGCAGCCATCAGGCCCACCCCTTTTTTTTATAAAAGCTGCCTTGGGTTCTGTGACCTGCTTCTGACCCTGGTTATCGGCCTGCGTCTCAAAGCGCGCGCCCGATCTCGACGTTATCTGTTGCTGTATTTTCTGCATCCTCTGGCAATTATCGAAATCTGGGGCAGCGGCCATCATGAGGCTCTGGTCATGTTGGCGGCGCTCATTGCCCTGCATGCCCAGGAGCGGTGCCAGCCGTGGCTTGCCGTCAGCGGTTTGGTCGCGGCGGTGTTCAGTAAATATTTTTTTCTGGTTCTGCTGCGTGAGTTTTCCGGGCGGCGCCTGCTGCCGGCGCTAGTGCTGGGCGGATTCCTGCTTTTTCTGCCTTTTTATGCCAACGGGCGCGGCTTATTCTTTTCTTTATGTGCTTATCTGGAACACTGGGATTTCAACGCCGGTCTTTATCGTCTCGGGACTTATCTTTTTACCAACCATTTCCATTTGCGCCTGGTGCTGGCCGGGGCGTACCTGGTCTTCTGGCTTTACATCAATAGCAGACCCTTAAGCCTTGCCGACCGCGACCGGCGTGCGCTGTCTCTGCTGGCCGGGCTCCTGCTGGTTTCCCCCACGGTGCATCCCTGGTATGGTCTCTGGCTTCTGCCCCTGTTGGTCTTTGCCCCGAGTCCGGCCCTGCTTGGTTTTGTTTCCCTGTTGCCGCTTTCCTATATCGTCCTGGAAAACTATCAGCGGAGCGGCGTCTGGCAGGAGAACTACCTGGTAACTTTCATCATCTATCTGCCCCTGCTCGCCGTTCTCGGCAATAGTCTCGCTTGCCGGTTGCGTCAGTTGGCTGGGACAGGGGGTTAGCCCGGCAAAAAGAATGTCTAGTATTGTGACGGTTCGCTCTCTTGATTTTATTCTAACTATCCAGCCAATCCGCGCGATCCCGATTCCTTGCAGAAATCTGGTCACGTCTCCAGAATAACCGGATTTTTACGGCTATTCAGACCGCCAGGCTCCAGGCCGAAGCGTTACATTTTATTGATTCGATCTCATTCCTGCTGTTCATGCCGGAAATTTATGGCAAAAGATCAGCTCCTCTGATAATACCCTCCTGTCTGATCTTTATCGGTGATGACTGACGGCGGTTGCCGGAAATGCGCCGGGTGGTGATCGAGGCGTGGTTTCCCGCGGGATAATTTCTGAAGGAGGTAAAGGGAAAATGGAACCGGATGATTTGACGGCGCCGGCTGAGAAGCCAGGAAAAGCTTTCTTCGGTTGGTTCAGACTTTTTTTTATTGTTTTCTGCGCAGTGCTGCTCAGCGGCGCGCTGCTTTTGGGAGCGGCCAGATGGCTTTTCTTTCCGCGCGAGTTCAGGCCGGTCCATCTCAGCACTCAGGAAGAGAAGACGTTGCAGGGCAAAATGGAAAATCTGGAAAAACGGGGGCCAGGCATCAGTGGTGGGGGGGAGGCTCTTTCTTCCCCGGTGGCGGAGACACCCAGGCCCCAGCCCCACAGTGAGGCCGGTTCACGCCGCGAGATTGTTCTGAGCGAACGCGAGGTTAACGCTCTTTTGGCGCGCAGTCCGGAGCTGGCGCGAAAACTGGTGCTGGATTTTTCCGACGATCTTGCCAGCGCCGACCTGATACTGCCGTTGGCGTCTGATTTGCCGCTCCTGGGTGGTCGGACGATCAGGGCCCGCGCCGGACTTGAACTGAGATTTGAGCATGGTCGCCCGCTAGTCGCCTTGCGCGGCGTCAGTTTGTGGGGGGTGCCGCTGCCCGCTGCCTGGCTCGGCAATCTCAAAAATGTTGACCTGGTTGAAACATTCGGCGCCGGTGAAGGCTTCTGGAAAAGTTTTGCCGCCGGGGTGGAGGAAATCAAGGTCAGTGACGGAAAGCTGCGCCTGCGTCTGAAGGAATAGCCGGCGCTTTATCTTGGCGAGCGAAAAAAAAACGGGCGGTCTCCGAAGAAGGAAATCGCCCGCTTTTTCTTATGCCCGGCGGCTTGACTAGAAACCGCGCCGCCGGGATTGAGGGTGATATTTAATTGAAAAAGGCTCCCCACAGGTCATAGAGCAACTGGTTGCCGCTGCCGGCGCCCGGTTCGACCGCGACATATTCGCCCGGCTCCGAAACCTTGACCAGTACGTAGGCGCCTTGATGACCGACAATCTCGGCTGCAGTCGTCGGTCTGAAAAAGGTATCATGCTCGCCCAGGGTCCAGATTTCGGGTTCGCTGCCGGTAAAGGGCAGACGAATAATTGTCGCCGGAAGTGCATGTTCATGCCCCGCACCGGTCTCGGCTTCATGCGGTGAAGCCAATTCGTAGCGCAGCACATAGGCCCTGGCAAAACCACGACCGCTGAGGTAGACCTCTTCCTCGCCTCCGACCGTGAAACCGCAGGCCGTCAGAGAGGGCTCTAATTCTTCGGGAATGTAGAAGTAGGTTTTGTCCATCCAGGGGCCGTTGACGACCTGGCGGTGATAACTGGTTGACCGCTCCAGGGTGGTCAGAAGCTGCGGATCGATCTCGGTGATCTGGTCTCCGGTGACGCTGCCTTCCGCCGTCAGGGTGAAAAGTTCTTCGGCATGGTGATGGCTGAGTTTTAGAATCTCATCCGCCCGGGCCCCCAGAAAACTCATATTGTTGGCCATCTGCGGCTGAATGTAGGCGACCTCGCCGTTAACCAGAAAGAGGCCGTTGGGGTTGGCCGCTACCATGCCATGCTCCGGATCGTAGGTCATCAGCCGGTTTTCATCCCGGAACCAGGGCGGCGCCCAGGGCAGAAACTGGATTAGGCGGTCGGTAACCCGGTGTGCTCCGGCATCCTTGCCGGCATCGCCGTGACAGTCGTTACAGGATTGCGCGCCCAGGGCTTTTCCTGCCGGCAGCACCGCGTGACTGTCGGAGAAATAATGGGCCGCCATAAAAATTGCCGGCTTGGGATCGGCCGCGCCTTCGGCTTTGAGCACCTTGACCAGGGCTTCCCGCATGGCCTTGACGTCCTCGTCCCACCAGATATCGGGGAACATGTCGCCGTTATGATCGAAGATGACATAGCCGCTTTCTTTGAGAATGATCTTGCCGACGTTGGGGTTGGCGGCCCAGGTCGGGTCGTTGGCCGGAATCATGAACTGCTGCATGGGATCGACCATGCCGAGCTGCACCGGTCGGTGGTAGGCTTTGATCGCGGCGTTGATTTCCTTAAGATAAAGCACCTTGGCTCCGCCGTAGGGTAGATCCGACATGTCGGTGTCGGGTTGGGGATTGGTGTCAACCCAGGTCATCACCGTGATCGGGTTGCCGATGACCACCTGGGGATAGCCGTTGATGCCGTTGGCGTAGTAGAGCGGCGGGAAAACCTCATTGTCGTGGACCGGATCGTAGGTCAGGGGCACACCCATCGCTTTGTAGGCTTCGTAATTGGCCTGGAGAAAGTATTTCCAGAAATCGAACTTGAAGTTGGTCGGCATGCCGTTGACCAGCCGGCCTGGGTCACTCTCGCCGTCTTGGTAGAAATAATCGGCCATCTGCGAGAGAAAATCACTGGGCTGGATGCCCTTGCCGTCGGCCTCGAGATGGTTGGCGACCATGTGAAAATGGGGAATGCCGTAACCCGGGGAGGTTGAATAAACCGGGGCGATGGCGTAGGCGGGCAGAGGAAAGGCCATGACCTTGGCATCGCCTCCGGGCAGAATATTATAACCCAGCAAATTATCGAAGTTGGTGTAGCAGCCTAAAGTATCGTCAAAAGCCCGGAAGCGCCAGGATTTTTTATAAGGGACATGACAGGTCTGACAGGCGACGACGGCCAGGTGGCGGCCCGTGCTTTCGCCGAATACCTTTTCGTGGCTGGCCGAGGGGTTGACGGCTTGCATGTCCTCGCCGGCCAGATGACAGCCTTCGCAGCTTTTGGGTCTGGGGTTGGCATCAAGGTCGTTGCGGACCATGTGGGCTGTATCGACCCCTTTTTTGAAGTTATGGACATTTTCAAGGCTGCCGCCTTCACGCAAGTGACAGGTGCCGCAACCCATTTTGCGACTCGACATATGGACGTCGTAGCCCTTGGCCTCGGGATCGTCGGTCAGGTTGACATATTGGCCGTTTTTGACCCAGTCGGAGGGCATGCCGAGATTGTAGTGGCGTCCATAGGTCCATTCGCTGTTGCCGTGGTCCTTGGTCATGACATGGCACTGGCCGCAGACCTTGACCCACTTCCAGCTGTTCCGCTCTTCAACGCCACCGAACATCTCACTCATGGGCAGGGCTCCGTCGGCATTGAGGTCGGCAATATTGTAATAAGCTTTGGGCTGCCACTCCTCGCCGTTACGATCGATGCGGACGTAGGTAACCGGAGCGCCGTCACCGTTGAAATCGAGCCCCATCAGGCCGGTGACCGGGATGAAGTCGAAAAAGGACGGCAGATATTTATGCATGACCGGAGCGACGTAGTTTTCCGGCAGTTTGCCCTGCTGCAGATCGTCGATGACCCGGGCCATGTCGGGTTGACCGGTAGTCGGGTCAAAATAAGTATAGTCGCCCTGCATGATCATGCCCATGGCGAACATGGCGGCGCTCCATTCCTCGCCGACCCGGCCGGCATAGGGAATGCCCTCGCCTTCGATCAGCCCCGAACGGACATAGTCGCGGACCGAGGCATGCGGGTTATCCCAGTCGGTGTAGAATTTGCCGGGTTCATAAGCGCGCAGGCCGTAGGGCACGGGCAAGAGCTGATCCATGCCCGGCATCGGATATTTGATCTGATAGGCATAGACGAAATCGTTGAAGAAAACACCCATCATCATGTTCATGTCGGCATCGGGCGGGAGAATGTTCTTGCCGATCAGATACTGGAGAAAACCGCCGAAAAGTTCCATGATCCCGGCCTGAGCGCCCTGGAGCCGGCCCATTTCATCGGCGACGCCGTTGGGATTGGCGCAGTATTCGGCTTTGAGCATGCCGGTGGACTGATCCCAGATTTTGGGGACGTTCTGGCCGTAGAGGGCAAAAGGCAGAGAAAGGCCGTGGGCTTCCATGTTGGCGAGGCCGTCCACCCACATCTGCATCATTTCGCCGACCATTTCCTTGGGCAGGCCGGCCAGGGCCAGCATCGGCGTCGGGCGGCCCATGCGCTGAGGATCGTTGGAATAATAAAGAGCCGAACTGTTCCGCAGACCGGTCAGGCTGGGCATGCCCAGAGAAATCCGGCTGACGGTATTATCCTGGTTGCGTTCGGCGAAAATCATCATTCTCGGACGGAAGGGCTGGACCTTGAGACCGTCGGCGGCCCGGTAGGTATAGCTGCTTTCGGGATCGATATGACAGAGCAGACAGTCGGCTTCCATAACCCCGGAATGACCCCAGTCGTGGGCTTTGGGTTCACCGATATTGGCGACGCTTTCGGCAATCGTTTCACCGCCGTAGATTGCCATGGTGACGTCGTCGGCGGTGTAGCCGTAGAAATCGCGGTCATAGGTATGCAACGGGGTCAGGCTGGGATCGTCGTAGGGGGTCACCGAGCCGTCACTATTGACAATGCCTTCGGCCGGTCCGCCGCCAGGATGACAGGAATAACAGGTGGCCATCTGGTCGGCCGTACCCTGGTCGAAGAAATAAGGCTTACCTTCACTGGAAAAAGGGTTGTTCTTACTGCCGCGCACGCCTTTGGCCGCCAACTGGCGGTAGGACGGAGGTCACCAGGCTCCAAATTGGCCTGGACTTAACAGATGGCCGTAGGCATGGGCGAGGTATTTGTTAAGGCGGCTGTCTTTATTCTCGGAAACCCAAGTATCGCTGAGGTTTTCACCATTGGGGCCGGCCCCTTCGCGGAAATGGTAAGCCTTGGTCACCGACTGGTAATCATGGCATTTGCCGCAGCTCTGTTTCGGACTGTAGGCCGGACCGCGCTGGTAAACGCTGCCTGAGGCGGCGGTGACGGTGTCGCTTTCGTCCAGTTGATCGACGATGCGATTGCCCTGACGGTCATAGAGAACTACCGGGGGATGAGCGGCCCAGATAACGGTCGGCAGCAGCAGGCAGAGCGCGACCACAAATAATGCTGTTTTTTTCATTAAAACCCTCCTGAAATTGAAATATCTGAAAAGATCATTTTTTGCGTAAAATTATGCCCTTGTGACAGTCCATGCAGTCGCCGGTTTCGTGGCAGACATTACAGCTGCGAAAATTACGCCGGGCGGCTTCGCTGTGGCCGTTTTCGCGCTGATAGCTCATCCAGTCTCCCCGAAAGTGCGAAACCGGCTTCTGGTGTTTGTGGCAGTCAATGCAGTAACCGGCGTCATGACAGACCGCGCAACCGCGCCGGTCGTGTCCGGCTTCAACGCCATGCCCGGTGGTTTTCCAACCGAAATTGTGATCAGTGGGTTTTTCCGTGCGGTGACAGTTCTCGCAGAAGGCCTGGCGATCGGAGTGGCAGTAGGCGCAGGCGGTTGACAGCCGGGAAGCAAAGCCGTGTTTTTTCTCCCAGTCTCCGGCATGATCGGGCGGAGCGTTTTCAGCTCTGATCTGTTCGTGGCAGGCTTCACAGTCCTGTGGCCCTTCCTGTTTCCGGTGGCAGTCAAGGCAGCTCGCCATGTTCGGCCCGAAGTTCAGCCCTCGCTCTTTGGTGATCTCGTTGTGACAGTTGTCGCAGCTCAGATCGGCGTGGGTCTCGTGGCTGAAAATCAGATCGGCCATACCTCCAGGTTTGCCGGCCGGGGTGATTGCATACCCATTTTTCGCGCTTTCCGTTGTATGGCAGAGGAGGCATTCAGGGGAAGGCTCTTCGGGGTTGAATTCATGGCATTCCCGGCAATTAGCCATGGTGGCCGCGGCGAAGTCGCCGGCGGCATTTTTTTTGTGGCACTGCTCGCAGCCGGTTTCCTGCTCGAGAATGTGAAAGCGGTGACTGAATTTAAGTCCGACCGAGGTTTTGCAGGCTCCGAAAATCAAGGCCCCGAAGATAACTGCGAAAAGTCCCAGTCGGAAAATCTTTCTCTTTTGTTTGTTCATGGAGTTGCCTGTTCCGTCCTTAAAAGAAGAGGTTGATGGTCCGGATCTGAAAATGATCTTCAATTAATAGTTAAAATCAAGTCTGACCGTAACCTGGTTGAAATGATCAACCCCGAGCTCATCTTCATAATAATCATCCTGGGCGTATTCATAGGCGATTTCAACCCTGGAATGGGCGCAGGTTTGCCAGCCGAGGGCCAGGCGCCAGCTGGTCGAAGCCTGGTCCTCGAGGAGACTGTTGACGTCTTCTCTTTTGTGATAGAAGCCGGCGGCCAGCTCCAGGCGCTGGAACAGGGTTTGGCTGATATCGGCAAACCAGGAGGTCGATTCGCCTTCGTAGAAAAGATCGCGGTCTTCCCACCAGTAGCTGACGCCGGCGCCGGCGTGAAAACCATGCCAACCCAAACTGTCAAGTAGGTCAAAACCGGCGGTAAGGCGTTGGAAATCGGTATTATAGAGATTCTCGTTTTCGCCGTGCGCCAGACTGCGATTGGTATAGCGGGTATAAATTGTGCAGCCCGGTAAAATCGGCAGGGGCTGACTGAGGCGAAAATCAAATTCAAGGTAGCCCTCTTCCTGCATCAGATAAAGACGATTGAATTCCGAACTTAAGGCTTCATCAACGGTGTAGCTGAAATCAAAGAGAAAATCAGCTTGGGAAGCGATGGCATAGCGACGATACAGGGAAAAATCGAGCACCGTGCCGGTCGCGGCCAGGGTGGTTTCCAGGCCGCAGTCGAAAAAACGGGTATGGTCATTGATAAAGGCAATCCGACTGCGGAATTTCCACAGATCGGAAGGCTGCCAGAAGATGGCGGTTTCCCAGGAGGTCTCCTCGAAAATTACCGCGTTCAAGTCAATCACCAGGCCGGGCAAGGGCCGAAGGCGCAGGTTGGCGCCGCCGATGCCGTCGGGACTCGGCCGGCTGTAGTGCTGCACCGCCCGGCCGCCGAAGGATTCGATTTCCAGTCCGAGCCAGGCGGGTTTCTCGTAGCGGGCCGAAAGGCCGTCGAAATGGATGGTTTCGGCGCCGTAAGCATATTGGCGCCCGGCGCGCAGGGTCAGACCTTTTGTGAATATGGAGCTTTTCTCAAGGTAAGCATAGTAACATTCAAAATCCTGGCGGTGGCTGCCGCGGCTGTCGGTGTAATCCTGGAAGACCGAACCCTGCCGGGTGCCGTCCAGATCCTTGGCGTAAGTGGCCATACCCGCAAAGCTTAAACCGCTTTCTCGCCATTTGACGTCGGCGGTCAGGGTTGTAAAAAATCCTGATCCCGGTCTTCATCCACGGTTAGCGCTACAGTCGGAGCGTCCGACCACTGAATTCGGTATTTGCTCGTGTTTTTCAGGGAGATATCGGCCTGGCCCAATTCCAGGGCCCAGCCGGGCGCGGCCAGCAGCAGCCCGCCCAGAAACAGTCCCGCGACCAGGGTTAGGTAGTGCCTTGGTAATCCAGCCATCTAATGAATCCTCTGCTAAAATGTTTCGGAGTGGCGTTCGGGGTATCGAATTTATCTGGTTTTATCTTATCTTTATTTCCGGGGGATTAGATTATATTAATCGATCTTGTTGGTTAAGTAAAAACCTTAAGAAATCGTGAAAAAATCTACCGGTTTATTTGGTTTTTTTATACAAATGCTTTTTCATTGAAGCTGTGGTTTCCCCGAGGGATGAAAGTGGGGGTTGTTTTTTTGGGGGGATATGGTCTGTGAGCTCGATGGCGGTCGCAAGGTCCGGACCGATCTTTGGCGGGCGTACGAACGGTAAAAAAAAACGCCTCCGTGTTTCGGAGGCGTTTTTTTTACCCGGCATGGTCACGCCGCGGTGCTGTTAGTGGCCGACTGCCAACGGGATAATGACGGCGGAACCGTCTTGGTTGTGCTCCAGCTCCGCCTGCAGACGCTCCCTCAGCTCTGGGGTTTCGTCGATCATGGCGGAAATGAGTTCCATTTTGTCCGCATTGCTCTGGAGTTTCTTTCTGCGGAAATGATCAACCGAGCAGAGCGCGATGGAAAGAAAAACAAAAGAACCCCAGGTCACGATCAAGGGAATGACCAGAACGTTGAGCGAGGGGATAAAAGCGGCCGGAATGGCAAGAACGCCGATGAATTTACCCATGACCAGGAAAATGGCTCCGATCTTGGTTAAAGTCGGAATTTTCTGTATGATCTCAATAAAACCGGCGGCTTCCTGCGTCTGGCTGAAAGCGTAATCGCGGCGGTAATTTCTGTGGCGGGCGGCCGTCATTTCTATCTCCGCAAAGGATGTGCTTAAAGGCGGCTTAAACTGAAGGGCGCCGCTTGGTTTATGAAAAAAATCTCAAGTTTACACCATAATATATAGCGCATCGGTCCAAATTGTCAAGCTGAATTGTCAAGCTTTTGGGTGCCGCAGATCAGCTTCGGTTTGAAAAAAAACAAGAAAATGATCTGAGAAGAGTGCCTGTTTGCGACCATACGCCTTCGGGTACAGGTTGAAATGCCGATTTCAGGTTGAGGGTCTCGCTACCCGTAGTCGGCTATTCATTGGTATCAGTTTTCCTGAGTCCGCGGCGGAACTGTGTTATTAAAAAGGCTGCTCTCCCCGGTTTTTTTCTGATAGTTTCATGAACTGGAAATTTTGCTTTCCTGTTCAATCGTTTCAGTCAGGTAGAATTCGCTAGTCATTTTGCGTTCAACGATCTCGTTGCCGAGCAGGTTTTCGAGCAGTTTGGTGACCTCAAGGCATTTACCGCCTTCAAAACCCGCCAGTTGCAGGTCGACAGCGCCGTCGACGCCGATTTTAATCTTGATTTTTTCCATGGTCCTAGACCTCCCGGCTCAGGGTCATATTGATGGTTCCGGCCTCATTTTCCTCGTTGGTCAGCAGAAAGCCCTGCTGGGCCAGGGTATCCCTGACCACGTTGTAGGCGTAGCGCTGATTCAGGGTATTCATGAAGGTGGTTTGGTCGACATCCTTGATCGAATCCCAGTCGGCCACCACATCAAAGGTTTCGCCGTTAAAGCGAAAACCGATATCATAACCGCTCTTGGTGGGAATGATAAGATCGGCCTTTTCTTTTTTCCAGAGCCAGCCCTTGGCCTTGAGTTTGCCTTCCTGGTATTCCAGCTCCATGTCGCTGATCGCTTTTTTCAGAAAAATCTTGTCCGCGATTTTGCTTTTGATCTTGGTGAAATGGGACATAACGGCCTCCTGGCAGATAGTTAGTTCTCGCTGTTGGCTTTGCGGGTGCGTTGCGCCGCCCAGGCTTTCAGGGCATTGATTTTTTCACTCATCAGTCGGGAAATGGGAATGATTTCGCTGACACTGGCGAGGATGTCGGTTTCCGTGAACTCGCGCTGGTTTTCGTCAAAGGCGTTGAACATCGCGTCATAGATGATCTGTTCGATCTCGGCGCCGCTGTAGTCGGTGGTGGCCTGAGCCAGTTTTTCAAGATTGAACTGGCGAATGACGGGACGGACTTTTTCGAGCAGGACCTTGAAGATGGCCTGGCGCTCCGTGGTTGAGGGCAGATCCACGAAAAAGATTTCATCGAAACGGCCCTTGCGCATGAGTTCGGGGGGGAGTTGCGCGACGTCGTTGCCGGTGGCGATGATAAAGACGGGTTTGGTTTTTTCCTGCATCCAGGTGAGAAAGGTTCCTAAAATTCGAGCCGATGTCCCGCTGTCGCCGGCCGCGCCGGAGGATCCGGAGAAGGCTTTTTCCAGCTCGTCGACCCAGAGAATGCAGGGTGAGATGGTTTCCGCCAGCTGAATCGCCTGGCGCAGGTTCTGTTCCGATTCGCCGAGGAGGCTGCCGAAAACCTTGCCCAGGTCCATGCGTAACAGCGGCAGCTTCCAGAGACCGGCGGTGGCTTTGGCGGTCAGGCTTTTACCGGTTCCCTGAATACCGATGATCAGGATGCCCTTGGGAGCGGGCAGGCCGTAATCCTTGGCTTTGTGAGTGAAAACCTGGCTGCGTTTGCGCAGCCAGGCCTTGAGATTTTCGAGGCCGCCGATATCGTTAAGGCTTTCCTGGACCGGAAAAAATTCAAGAATTTCTCCCTTTTTAATGATCCCGCGTTTTTCCTGCAGAATGATTTCAATGGCTCGTTCATCGATGGCCCCGTGGATAATGATGATTCTTGAGAAAAGATTCTTGATATTGACCATCGACAGGCCCAGTGTGGATTCAATGATTTTTTCTTTCAATTGCGGCGTCGGCGGTTTTCTTTGGGAGGTGCTGAGGACGACGCTGTCAAGTTCCTTCTCGATTTCGAGGTAGCCGGGCAGCTCCAGTTCGATCTGGCAGATATCCTCCCGCAGTTCCAGGGGCAGAGACGGGCTGGGAGTGGTCAGGACGATGGTTTTTCTGGTGAACTGAAGATCATGGTTGAGGTTGCGCAGGGAGCGTAAAATAATGCTTTCGCGAAAGTGCAGGTGGAAATCCCGCAGAATAAAGATGGCGCTGCCGCTGAATTTCTTGATTTCCAGCAGGCAGTTGATGGGGTCGGGGCGTTCCTTATTCTTGATGCCGGGCATGTCCCCCTTGATCGGGTTGAAACCGTCGGCCAAATCCCAGGTAATGATATTCTTGTCCTTGAAAAACGGCGATTCAGCGACCATGGAGAGAAAACGGGCCTCTTCATAGGTGATGACGTTGATCAGGGAATGATTGCTGCGAATCGTGGTGTTGAAGCGTTCAAGAAAGGTCATTGGTCATCTCCCGGCCATGGGCAAAAGGTCAAATCAACCGCAGAGGTTGAAAGACATATGTTCGAATTTATTAACCAAGGCGAAATTTCCGGTCAGTCGGAAAAGCAATTTCTCGCCTTCGGCGTTCAGTCCCCAGGCACATATTTCTCCGGTTTCCGTGATGCGGATATGGATATTATTGTTTTCGCACATGCCGCTGGTCGGTGGAAGGGACTTTTTATCCACGTTACACTCCTCAAACTTTAGTCCAGGCGAACGGATTTCTTTCTTTTCCAGATCGTCTGATTGCGACGCAGGTCCTTGACCGTGATCAGCAGGTCACAATTGAGACTGATGTCGAAGGTGATCTCCAGGCGCTGCTCGTTGTCCATTGCCGGCGGATCAAGTGGAATAATCTCGGGCCGGGCTTCGTTGATGAAAGACTGCTGTTCTTCGCCCAGATTTTCTTCAAGATGCATGCGTCCCGCGCCATCAATGACGATCTCGCGATCACTGCTGCTTTCGGGGCGATCCATGCGAAAGATGTCGAGTTCGACTTCAAGTTGGCCGGCGAAAAAACCATTGGCGATAACGCTGGTTACTCCGTTCTGGGTCGGGTAAGGAGTGCCCTTGGGTATAATGATGTCGAAACGGTAGCCGTCCCCCTTGGTTGTGCGGCTGCGGAGGGCGTAGTTGGCTTTGATGGTGGCCTGGCGGTCGCCTTTTTTGAGATAGCGCAAGGCTCCGATCGGAATGGTTTCATGGGCTTTGGCGCTCAGAAACTTGGGACCGAAAAATTTACGCATGATATTGTTGTAGTAAAAGGTCGGCAGGCTCAGTCCCGCTCCGAGAACATACCTGATATTTTCGTAGGTGACCCCGAAGCCGGAAGCGAGGTCGAAAAGGTCGCGTAACAGAACCTTGAGCTCTTTCCCGTAGCCTTTGCAGTCGAGCATCGCATGAAGTTCGTCGCGAGTCAGACGTAACTCGATGCCGTCGATGTTTTCCTGAAAAAGGGGCTTGATGTTGAGTCGATCCCGGATTTCCCGGGCTTTTTTCAGGGTGAGCGGAGTCTGCTCGGCGAAATAGTCCTGAATCACCTTGTCGATATCGACGGCACCATAGTTTTTGTGCATGCTGCAGATGATGACGCTCTGCAGGCGGGGCTCATGGCTGCTTTCCACGATCTTGACCAGATAAAGGTCTATGGTGGTGTAGCCGGATTGCAGATAAATAAGATGTTGATCGGTTTGGTTGGCGAGGTCGTAACCGAGCAGGGCGCAGACCGCCTCATCCACGATTTTATAGTTGATCAGGCCGATACGCAGGCAAAACTCTTCGATGGTCGAGGCGAAAACGGAAAAATTGAGCGGTTGGACGATGAAAACGATCATTGCGATCTGATCCTTGCCGTACAGGCTGTGGAGTCGATCGATGATATTGATCAAAAGGTCGGTGGCGGCCTGAAAGGTGCTGATTTCCTGGTCGCCGATGATGCGCGGCAGGTACTGTTTCTTGCTCATGTACTGCTTCATGTAGCGAAAGGTCGCCTGCGAGTTGAATTTCTTGTGGGTAAAAACCTCCTGGCCGCAGTAGATGCGTTCGCCATAACAGATCATGGCTGGAATCAGGTGGATCTTCTCCGGCCCGGCCTGAGTGTTGATTTCAACCGTTGTTGAAATCTCCCCCAGATGGACCGACTCGACGCGGCCGTTTTCCTCGTCCTGGCTGTAAACCTGAAGATTGACGTTGTTGAAAAATATCGAGATGTTCCTGGCCATAACTTTAGCTGGGTTTGGCTTCTTTTTATGGTTTGCGAATCTTTATGATCTTGAGATCGCGGGTCTGCGAGGCTTCGCTGAAGACCTTGAGCTCTCTGCAGTTACGGGTAATCCGGATAATGCGCGCCAGCACCTTTTCCCGCAGATCCGGGTAATGGGGTTGGCCGCGAATGAAATCGATGATGCGATTCAGGATGGGCAGGCTCTGAAACTCAGCCAGTTCCCTTTCCTGTTCCAGCAGCTGGTGCAGTATGCTGTTGACCGCCTCCCGAAAAAAGCCGCTGTAGCGCCGGGTACGGTGTACTACTAGCGCAAAACAATCGCTGCCGTCAACCATGATTTCAGAGAGCTGTCCGGCCGCCAACAGCAACGGGAAATCGGGTTCACTGTCGGGTTGCTGGCCCAGCAGCAAGGCCTGAAGCTCCGGCGGCCGGCCGTGGACCTGTGTCAGCAGCTCCAGGTTTGTCGGCATGTTTCCCGCGGCGATGTCGAACAACAGCCTGGTCAGGACGAGGTGGGCGATTTCCGGATGTTGGTTGAGAAATTCAGTCAGGGCGGAGTTTATCTTTTCGAGATCCTGTCCTCTGGTTAAACGTTCCTGGATGGTCAGGGCCCGGCGTTCTTCCCGGTCTTTAAGCAGGTTCAGGAGGGTTGGAATATCATCGCTTCTGAAATGGGGGGAGAGCAGGTTGAGCAGACGATAGGAAAAATTCCAGTCGGGATCTTCAAGCAGACTGAGCAGTTGCTTACGGATTTGCGGGCGCTGGGCCTGGCGGCACATGAAGAGCGCGATTTCCCGGTAATGAGGTTGCTGCAGTGGGCTTTTACAGGAGGCCAGAAGATCCGTCCAGTCCTGGTTGCATTCAAGGGCGGCCAGGGCCTTGAGCAGCTCGGGATAGAGTTCTATGTTTTCCGCCCGGCGGGCCAGTTGCTTTGCCGCGTCGGCGCTTTCTCCGGGCCAGGGTGGTCCGGACAGGGCCCGCAGGACGGCTTTTGTCTTTTCAGGGCGGCGGCTTTCGGCAAGAGTCTCCAGTAAGACCTTCAGGGCTGCGGAGCTGCGCATTTTACCCAGGGCGGTCAGGGCCAGCCGTTGCTCGTCGGGGCCGCCGCGCAGAGCGCGATCGCGCAAGAGTGCAACGGTTTTTGCATCCTGACAACCGGCCAGGTGGCAGAGTGCTTCCTCTCTTTTTTTCCGTCGCCAGGATCTGCCGTTTTTCAGAAGTTGTCGACAGCCCTCCCCGGACCCCGAGTTCGGCCAGGGCCGTTGCGACGGCGGGATTGTCATTGAGGCGGGCCAGCAGCTGGGGTTGAAACTCGTCCAGGCGCAGGCGACCGATAAGCCGGATGATATCTTCCTCCTGGTCCTTATCCCGAGAGGACAATGTCTTTTCGAGCAGTGCGCAGAGTCGCTCGCGTTCGGCGTTATCCGTGGGCGGCCCGATAAAATCGAAAAACTCGGTTTGGCGGACGAGCCGGGAAGGGTCGCCGAGGAGTTGTTGGTTGAAAAAAAGCTGCGGATACAGATGCTTCAGCTGGTTTAAACCGTCGCGCCGCGGCGCCGGGTCGGTAATAACGCTGAGCAGACGTAGGGCAAGGTCGGCGGGAAAGATTTTGACCGCGCAGGCCGTGGTGGCGTCGACCGCTTTACCGCGTTGCAGCAGGGAGGCAAAATAAGCGAACAGAGAGGCCTGAGGTTGATTGTTGAGCAGCGGTTTTTTGAGTCTGACGGTCTCCGGGTCGTTGATTTCCGGATCATCGACCCCGATCTTTTCCAGGACGAGCAGCAGGAAATGACTGTTGCCCAGAAGCCAGGCCGCCATCAGAATCAGGTGAAGATTGATATCGCTGGGGCCGTTCAGGCGGTTGGCCATCTCCAGGCACAGACTGACAGCTTCTTTGTATTCCCGTGAGGAACGAGCGTAATTACGCAAGTCGAGCTGGATCTGGTTGAAGATTTCAAAAACCCGCCAGCGCAACTCCCAATTTTCGGTGAGGAGATCGTTGATGATCGCGGATGAAGGCAGCAGTTGTCGCATGGTCAGGTTGTTTATCCGCTTCCGGAATAAAGCAACGGTCCATTGGAACCGGGCCTGCGGTTTTTATTTGGCGTTTTTGGGCGGGTCATGGGCAGGCAGCGTGTACGGTAAAAGGTTTGGTCTTGCGAAGTCAGCCGGGAAATCGAGCTTGGTTAAGGTCGAGATTAATTTATTCTTCATATCATATTCCAAAATTCGGGAACAACCGCGAATTTGTGTGCTTGAAAATCGTCAGTGAACCGAAGCGGCCGCCCAGAGTACCAGTTGCGGAAAAATTTCCAGTATAATAATCGTGATGATGTAGGAGGGAAGGAAATAGCTGACGCCTTTTAAAATGGTGCTCAGGGCTATGTCTTCGGCCATGCCTGCGACCACGTAGGCGCTGACTCCAACCGGCGGGGTGATGGCTCCCATGGTGGTGACGATGGTGATAATTACTCCGAACCAGATCGGGTCAAATCCCAGTTTCAGGGCCAGTGGGTAGAAAATCGGAATCGTGATCATCAGCAGGCCCAGAGCATCCATGATGGCTCCGCCGATGATGAAGACCAGAAGGACAAGCCAGAGAATCAAAGTCGGGGAGATCGGCAGGGCGGCCGCCCATTCGGCAATAGCGTAAGGCAACCGCGTCAGAGCCAGAAAACGGCCGAAAATGACAGCTCCGGCAATGATGATAACGATGAAACTGGAGATTTTCAGGGTTTCGTTAATCGCGGCTGAAAATTTCGTCAAGGTCAGGGAGCGACGGGCCAGGCTTAAGAGCAGGGCGAAGCCGGAGCCGATAGCTCCGGCTTCGCTGGGGGTAAAATAACCGGCAAAAAGGCCGCCCATGACCAGTGAGAAAAGGAGCAGCATTTCGAACGATCCTTTCAGGGAGATAAGTTTTTCCCTGAACGTGGTTTTCTCGCCGAGTGGTCCCCAGGCCGGATGGCGCCGGCAGATGATGATAACGGTGAAGGTCAGCAGGAGGCCCATGATCAGCCCGGGGATGATACTGCCGAAAAAAAGCTTGGCGATCGATTGGCCGGTGTAGATGCCGTAGACCACCAAGACAATACTGGGCGGAATCACTACTCCCAGGGTCGACCCGGCCGCGATCGAGCCGGTAATCAGGGTAGGATGGTAACCGTATCTGCGCATCGAGGGCAAGGCGACCGAGGTCATGGTGGCCGCAGTCGCCGTATTTGAGCCGCTGATGGCGGCAAATCCGGCGCAGGCGGCAATGGTGGCTACGGCCAAGCCGCCGCGGGTCGCTCCCAACCAGGTATAGGCGCAACTGTAGAGGCGTTGGTTGACATTGCTGTGAAAGCAGATATGGCCCATGAAAATGAACAGTGGAATAATTGTCAGATCGTACGAGGAAAACGTCATCCAGAGGTCGTTGCCGATCAGGGTCAGGGCGGCATCTGCCGAGGTGAGCCGGGCAACGCCGATAAAGCCGGTGACGGCCATGGCGAAACCGACTGGAATCTGTAAGAGAAGCATCGCCGCCAACATCAGAAAGAGGCCGGCGATGCCGACAATTTCCGGGCTCATGTCGGTTCCGAGTCAGAGGTTGCTTTCGAGTTCAGACTGGCCTTCAGATCGGCGAAGAGGACCAGAGCCAGAAAGGCAAAGCCGAAAGCGGTCAAATAGATGAATGGGTGGAAAATCATGTGCAGGGTTTCCGAGGTTTCTCCGGACAGGCGGATACTGTCGCCCCAGAGCCAGGTCCGCCAAGCCGCCAGACTGAAAAAGAGAGCTCCGGTCAGATGACTGAAAATCGCCGTCCAGCGCTGCCAGAAACGGTTGTAGTGGCGGGTGATGATATCGACGATAATATGCTTTTTTTCCATCTGGGCGCTGCCCAAGGCCAGGGCTATGGTGATCGCCCCCAGATAGCCGATAATCTCAAAAGAGCCTTTCAGCGGTCTGCCGAAGTTTCGGCAGACGACATTGGCGCAGCCGATCAGCATCATCAGGATCAGGGAAAGTCCGGCCAGGTTCAGCTTGATTCGCTGAAACCTGGCCAGGAAATTCCGGAAAGCATCATTTCCCCGCATATTCTTTTTCGTAAGCCGCTTTGAGTGCGTACAGGTCATCAAGAAAGGCCTTGCCCGGCAGGCCGGCCTTGGCGGTGTGGTTGAGGTAGGCTTCGGTCATGAAGCGAACCCGTTCGGCGATGATCGCGCTTTCCTGCGGCGAGATGGTATTTATTTTAACCCGATGCTCGTTTTCCGACCAGGTCAGGGCCTCGCGGACATGGTCGTCTTCATAGGCGCCGGTCCACAGAGCCTGTTCGCGGCCGAGGTCGGAGAAGATTTTTTGGGTTTCAGGGGTCAGGGCCTCCCATTTTTTTTGGTTCATGATCACCGCGAAGGAAGTGGTCGGACCGTTAATGATGGTGACATGCTTGCAGAGTTCGGCGAATTTGAAATCTTTCATGATTTCCAGGGAGGAGAAGATTCCTTTGACGACCCCCTTCTGTAGGGCTTCAGGGGCCGCCGACATCGGCATGGCCACGGCCACGGCTCCCATCGCTTCGAGGTAGCGGCCTGAGATGCCGGTGCCCCGGATTTCCATGCCCCTGAGCTCTTCCAGCGTAGTGGCCGGAACCTTCAGCATGAGGTTGGCCGGAGCGCATGTAAACATGGTCAGGACCTTGACGTCCTTGAAGCTTTCCGGCTGGTATTTTTCATAGAGATCCCAGAGGACGGCGCTGGCCACCCTGGCGCTGGTGAAACCGACCGGCAGGTCAACCGCCTCAAACAAGGGGAAGCGTCCGGGCAGATAAGGTGGGCAGAAACAACCGATGTCGGCGAGACCGTTTTTGACCCCGTCGAACATATTTTTGGCTCCGAGCAAGGTGCCGCCGGGAAAGGTCATGATCTTGACTTCGCCCCGCGTGCGGGCTTCGATTTCCTGAGCCCAGCGCTCCATCTGGACGCAGGGAAAGGTCGGGGCCGGAGGAAAATTGGCGTAGTTGAGAGTCTGGCAGTCGGCCTGACCGGCCGGATAACCAAGTGCCATAATCGTGGTCAAGACCATCAGGATAGTAAGTTTTTTTCTTAATCCGAGCAATGTTTTGAACATGATTTATACCTTTCCCGAACGGTTTTCCGATGAACGGAGTTTTGGTTGTTGTTTTTTGGGGAATTTTAAACGAGCTGCGTTCAGCTCGTTTGGCCTTGCGATCGGTCATTCCATGACCGGATGTCGGTGGCTGTTTTTTTGCAAAAACGGCCCCAGCGACAACCAGAATACTTGCTTTTGCCCGGGGATGCAACTTTTTTTCTGTCAAAGGCATTGACTTGGAGTCGCTGCTGACGATTTTGACGGTCTCGCCGGGTTGACAAAAGTGAAAAGATGTTCTAGAGCAATCCCCTTTTTTCAGCCCCGCCGCATGCGGCTATTATTTAGAGGACGGAGATCTGTAATGTTAAAAAGATTTGCGCCTCGGGTGAAGACCCGGGGCGAACTGGAGGAACTCCAGCGTCGCCGCCTGGCCTGGACCCTTCGCCATGCCTATGAGAATTGTGATTTCTATCGCCGGCATTTTACTGAGGCCGGAGTTTCTCCCGAAGACTTTAATAAACTAAAGGATCTGCGTTGTTTTCCTCTGACCACGGCGGAAGATTTTCGCGCCGGTTATCCGCTGCCGTTTAAATCGGTCCCGGAAAGAGATATCGTTCGAATTCACGCCTCATCGGGCACTACCGGTAAACGCAAGGTCGCGGCGTATACGCAGAAGGATATTGACGACTGGCTCAACATGTTCTGTCGCTGTTACGAGATGGCGGGGTTAAGCTGTGAAGACCGGGTTCAGATCTGTGTCGGCTACGGTGTCTGGACCGCGGGCGCCGGCTTTCAGCTGGCCTGCGAGCGCTACGGGGCGATGGCCTTGCCGACCGGACCGGGGAATCTCGATCTGCAATGTACCTTTCTGGTTGATTTCGCGACCACGGTGCTGTGTTGCACGGCTTCCATGGCCTTGTTGCTGGCGGAAGAGGTGCAGCGCCGGGGCTTGCGTGACAGGATCAATCTTAAAAAAGTAATCTGCGGCTCGGAGCGGACCAGCGCCGCGATGAGGCGGCGCATCGTCGAGCTCCTGGGGCTGAAAGAGTTTTATGATATTCCCGGGTTGACGGAGGTTTATGGTCCGGGAACCGGGCTTAACTGTCACTGCAGCAGTAAAATTCATTATTGGGCCGACTATTACTATCTCGAGTTTCTCGATCCCGAAACCCTTGAACCGGTGCCTGATGGCGAGGTCGGAGAGATGGTTTACACCACCCTCTGGAAGGAGGCGGCCCCCCTGGTTCGCTATCGTTCAAGGGATCTGGCCCGGGTCGTGAGTGAGCCTTGTCCCTGCGGGTCGATCCTGCCGCGACACAGCGCCATTCTGGGCCGCAGTGACGATGTTTTTATTATTCGCGGAGTTAACGTTTATCCAGGTGAAGTCGATGCGGTGCTTTCCGGGATCGAGGGGGTCGGCAGCGAGTATCAGATACACCTGGACCATCTGGAGGATGGGCGCGATTATCTGACCCTGAAAGTTGAGCGGTCGGTTCAGACCGGGCCTGAGCGCGATGAATTTCTGCGGGGAGAATTGATCAGTCGGCTCAAGCACCGCCTCATGGTCACTCCTCGGGTCGAGCTGCTTGCCTATGGCTCGCTGCCGCGCAGCGAGCGCAAGACGCAGAGGGTTTTTGATCGTCGCTATGATTGAGGGTTGGTCTTCGTTGAGAGTTGCGCTGGTGCTCGGAAGGGTGAGCTCGTTTTGGTCTGGAGTCAGCCCGGTTTTGATTGCTTCTTGCCCCGGAAACTTGGTTTGTTTAAGGAATTCCAAGTTTCCGGGGTTTGTTTTTGGGTGCGCCCGAGCTTTTTCTTTTGCCAGGGATCGCGGTTTGTTTCCGGGACTTGAGTTTAAAGGGGCATTGACACGGATTCGGATTTGAAAACCTGAAAGGAGAAGCCCTCAGGGTTGCCGATGTAGAGGGTTACGTAAAAAGGAGCGGAACCGGTATGGGATAAGACTATTGAGCCGATTTCAGAGGGTAAAGTTTTACTGCCGCTGCCGGTGTAAAGGGCGTCCAGGGTGTTGACGAGAATGGCGTGGGCCGCAATATCCTCGAGCGTGGTGGTGTATGAAATGGGGACTATAGGACCAATGGGGCCGACAATCGGCTCCGTAACCGCCCTGGTTTTGAAAATCAACCCGGAGTCACCGCCGGCGGTGGTGAAGGCAAGCTCCATATTGGTGATGATCTCGTCGCTGTCGTTGGTGATGGCGATGCCGGTCCACCAGCCCGCGTCGGGCATGGAAACCACATAGGGGATCTTGACCTGCTGCCCGCCGCTGAGAGCCAGCAGGGGGCTTGTCCATAACAGCACAACCACCATCATCATCGTAAACAGAAAAGCCCTTCTCATTGTTTTTCCCATGTGCGTGCCTCCTTTTCCTTCGTTAGAAAAATGTTGATCTTGACGATAAAATTAATGTACCATATCCAAGGTTAATTGCAACTTTTTTGTCGTAAAAAAATCGGTAACTATGCTGTCAACCCGAAAGATCCTGATTGCAACGGTTTTCATTCGGGCGGATAATCATCCGGCGGCATAGTTTGCAAATATCTTATAATAAAGCAGGATCAAAGAGGTGCTTTATGCCGTATGTCAGTATTAGGGTCGCCGGTAAACTTGAACGCGAACAAAAAGCCGAAATCTGTAAAGGGGTGACCGAAGTGATCGCCCGGGTCGCCAATCGCCCGCCGGAAGCGGTCATTGTTTTTATTGACGAGGAGAGTCGGGACAACATCAGTAAAGGCGGGGTTCTCCTTTCAGACCTGTAAGGATGGAGCGCCCCCTTTCAAGTTTCCAGTCCGGACCGGGGTTGCTTGCCGGAAGAGCGGGCCGTTTTGTTCGCGTGGAAGAGTGAATTTCCCCTCCGCACTCGCAAATGTACGAGAATGCGGAGGAATGGGAGTTTGCCGGAGTTTTTGCTTTCCTGCCGTGGTCGGCGGGAGGCTTTTCGGGGCTTGCAATCCGGACAACATATGCTATCTTGAAGTAGTAGTTTATCGATGACTTGCGGTTATAGAACATGACAATCATTTCAGTGAGGGTCTTGTTCGCGGGACGAACGGCTTGACTTTTACGGAAAGGATAAAAATGTGAAAACCTGGCTGCGCCTGTTGTTTTACTGTGGATTGGTTCTGGTTCTTTTGCTGCTCGCGGTGGCGGCGGGGTTGAAATTATATTTCACGGAAGAACGCCTTCGCAGTTTGCTGTTGCCTCCCATAGAGGACGGTTTGGGCCGCAAGGTCGAGGTCGCCTCTTTGCAGATCGATCTTTTTAAAGGGGTCAGGATCGGCGGTCTCGCGGTTAAGGAAGGTGACGGGCGCAGTGATTTTGTCACGGTTCGGGAGTTCAGCTTGGGTTACAACTGGCGTCCTCTTTTGCAAAGGCGTCTTGAGATCAGCCGGGTTCGGGTTGCAGGCCTGGCGCTGAAGGTTCGCCGCCGGCTTGACGGCAGTTATAATTATTCCGAGCTTAAATTTTTGCAGAGTCCAACCTCAGGGCCGGAGCAAGGTTTTCCGGTTTCGACTTCGTCTTCCCAAGGAAAGGCTCTGCCGCTGGCCTTGGTGGTTCAGCGAGTCGAGATTGAGAATTTGCGGGCTTTCTTTTTCGATGAAAAGGGTGAGCTGCCGGCAGCGGAACTGGTCGCCGCTCTCGGCGCCGATCTGAAGTTGAGAGATCTGCGGCCGGAAGCGCTCGATTTTTCGGGAAAGATGGATTTCAACCTGACCGCCGAACAGGGTTCCTTGCAGGCCGGGGTTCAGGGTCAGCTTGAATTCGACCGGCAGCGGATCGATTATCATCTGGATAATCGTCTGAATGAACAGGCGTTCGCGGTCAGCGGTCGGCTTAGTAATTATCTCGGGAGCAGGCCGGAGCTCGTGCTTGATCTGGCGGCCGGTCGTCTCGATCTGGCTTACCTTTTCGGCCTGGTTCAGCCGCCGGCGGAGGCTGGAGGATTACCAAAACCCGAGCCTCGCGCGGTTGACGAGGAAAAGGCGGAGCCGCTTGCCGAACCCCCGCTGACGGTCCGGGGCCGTTTGGCCGTGGCTGAGTTGGTCTATGAAAACTATCGAATGCGGGAATTATCCGGTCGCTATCAGTTGGCAAACGGGGTGTTCGAACTGGCCGATTTCAAGGGTAAACCGGCGGAAGGATTGTTCTCGGCCGACCTCGTCGTCCGCCCGTTTCAGCTCGAACCGGAATTTGACGGCAATCTTTCCTTTTCCGAGTTGCAAATAAAGTCTTTGAGTACCATGATGGCGCCGGCCTTGGCTGAAAAGGTCGGCGGCGCCGCTTTTGGTCGTTTCAGTTTCAGCGGCCGCGGGTTCGATGCAACTGCGCTGAAACGGCATCTGTCGCTGGAAGGCAATTATGGTTTGCAGGATGGATATCTGCGGGATTTGCCGCTGACCGCGAGCTTGGCGCAGCTGCTCGGAGCGCCGGAGTTTGAAAGCCTGAAAATAGACGATCTCGATGGCAATCTTCGGCTCAGGGATGGCCGCTTGGAAATCAACGGTTCCTGGCGGGGAGAGCAGCTTGGGGGGCGTCTCGAAGGGCGGGTCGGCCTTGACGGAAGTCTTGATTTGCCCCTGAGCCTGGTGGTGAATCCGGTTCTGAGTGAACGCATGACTCAGCGTTATCCCTGGGTCCGGCAGACCTTCAATGAGCGCGGGGAGGCTGTAGTTAGCCTGCGGCTGGGGGGAGAACTTTCCCACCCCCGTTTGAGCCTGGATGAAAAGGCGGCCCAGAAACAGCTGCGCCGAAAGCTGGAGAAGCAACTTGTCGATACCCTGAAAGAAAAGTTTTCAAAAAAAATTAAGGCGCGATGACGGGTCGGAACTCTCTCCACCCGTCGAATGATCGGCCGCGCCGGAGGCTGAAGGAATCCGAGTGACTCTGCATGAAAATCGTTGTTTCCGGATTGTCCGGGGCGAATTGTCTTGGGTCGTTTTTCTTTCAAGGCAGCAGGTCAAGCATCGTTCAGAATGACATCAGGAGGTGAACTTATGGCGCTAAGATTGTTATGCATGGACTGTGATTACGAAAAGGTATTGACCCCTGAGGAAAAAACCTGAAAATCTGTCCCAGATGCGGTAAAGGTAATATCTAGGTTTATGATGATGAGCTCAACAAGGGGGCTCATTGCGCCGGGACCATCAACCCCGTCAACCGTAAGTGACCATGAGTATGGCGAAATGGGCTTACGGGCCCGTTTCGCCGAAGCTTTTTTCCTCTTCCCCCCCCCTTTCTGTTTCAATCCCAAATCTTTCAGTCCGGTTGTTGGTTGCGGTGAAATCAGGTTGCCCTCAGGTTTCTTTTGCATTCTCCCGGCAGCCGCGAGCGCTGGAAGGCAATTTTCGGCGGGAACGGGGTTACAGTCGGGCCAAGTCGTTCACCGGGGAGCCTGAAGGCGAAGGCTTAGGTGTGTACATGATTTTTTTTTAATGTTAGGATGGGAGCCTGGTTGAGTGGTTTTCCGTGTAGATCTGTTTTGAAAGGTTTGTGCGTCCGGCTTGCAGGCAGGGCTGATGGCGAAACTTATAAATTCTGGGGGAGAAATGAGATGGCGGTTGTCGTTCAATACATCGTGGTCAGAAATGGAGAGCAGAAGATGACTTTTACCTCCAAGAAAGAGGCCGATGCCTATGATAAAATTCTTGATATCGCGGAGCGGTTGCTTGGTTTTCTGCAGACGGCCGGTCTGGAGGTTGAAGTCGGACGGCTTGAGGAGCTGGCTTTCTATCTGGCGGAGAATCGTGAGGCGGCGATGACTTTGTTGCGGGGCGGGAGTCTGAAAACCGAACTGCCGGCCGGAGCCGCTAAGCCGGCTTCGGCCTCAGGGCGCAAGGCCCCCAAGGTTAAAAAAACTGCGTCTGAAAATGCGGCTGCGGCCGGAGACTGAACTGATTTTACGGAAATCCGTGGCGGTTGTTGGGCGTTCGGTAGTGGTTGCTGGGGTCTTAGTCAGCGTTGTTGATACATTTCATCATAATATTTGCGATAGCTGCCATCGCGGACCTGATTGAGCCAGTCCGGATTTTCCAGATACCAGTCGATGGTTTTTTCCATGCCTTCGGCCAATCCGGTTTCCGGTTCCCAGCCCAGTTCTCGCTTGATCTTTTCGGCGTCGATGGCATAGCGGCGGTCGTGGCCTTTGCGGTCGCCGACGAAGGTGATCAAATCCAGCCGGGAGCGTTTGCCGGCCAGCAAGCCGAGACGCCGATCCAGGGAACTGCATAAAAGCCTGACCAGGTCGAGGTTGGCCATTTCATTATGGCCGCCGATGTTATAGGTTTCGCCGCTTCGGGCGGCGCGCATCACCAGTTCCAGAGCGCGGCAGTGATCTTCGACATAAAGCCAGTCGCGGACGTTTTTCCCGTCGCCGTAAACCGGCAGGGCTCGGCCCTCAAGTGCGTTACCGATCATCAGAGGAATCAGTTTTTCGGGAAACTGATAGGGACCGTAGTTGTTCGAGCAATTGGTGATCAGGGTGTCCAGTCCGTAAGTATGGTGGTAGGCCCGGACCAGGTGGTCGGCGGCCGCTTTGCTCGCGGCGTAGGGGCTGTTGGGGCTGTAGGGGGTGGTTTCAGTAAAGTAGCCCTCGGTTCCCAGCGAGCCGTAAACCTCGTCGGTCGAAACCTGGAGAAAACGTCCGCGGTTTCCGGCCTCGTTATGGCGGCGAAAGGCTTCAAGCAGGGTAAAGGCGCCGACGATGTTGGTTTCGATGAAAGCGGCGGGGCCGGTAATGCTGCGGTCGACGTGCGATTCGGCGGCAAAGTTGACGATGAAATCGGGCTGTTCGGCCGCCAGCAAGGCATCGACCAAAGCCCGGTTGCCGATTTCGCCGCGAACCAAGTGGTAGGCCGGATTACTTTCCAGGTCGCGCAGGTTGGCCGGGTTGCCGGCGTAGGTGACGGCGTCAAGGTTGATGACCCGGTAGCCGCTTTTCTTGGTCAGGAGCAGGCGGATGAAATTGCTGCCGATAAAGCCCAGGCCGCCGGTAACCAGAACGTTTTGCATGAAGTCTTATCCTTCTTTATTTTCAGGGTGAAGGTTTTTTATATGCTTTCTTCTTCCTTGAGAACTACCTCCAGGTACTGGCGGTAGGGTGATTCCGGAATGTGGCGCAGAAGCTCGGCAAGTTTCGTAGGCCTGATAAAGCCCATGCGCAGGGCGACCTCTTCAAGACATCCAAATTTAAGTCCCTGACGCTGTTCCAGGGTGCCGATAAAATGGCTGGCTTCTAGTAAACTCTGGTGGGTGCCGGTGTCAAGCCAGGCGACACCCCGGCCGATTTTTCTGACCTGAAGTTGTTCGCGTTCAAGATAAATGCGATTTAAGTCGGTGATCTCAAGTTCGCCCCGGGCCGAAGGCCGCATGCCGGCGGCCAGGTCGGAAACCTGATGGTCGTAGATATAGAGACCGGGAATGGCGAAATGAGATTTCGGAAGTTTGGGTTTTTCTTCCAGGGAAATGGCGCGCCCGCTTTTGTCGAACTCGACGACCCCGTAGCGTTCCGGATCCTTGACATAATAGCCGTAAATCAGCGCTCCCTCGCGAAAGTCCCGAACGGCGTCGAGAAAGTCGTATTTGCCGTAGAAAATATTATCGCCCAGAATCAGGCAGACGGATTTTCGGTCGATAAAGTCGCGTCCCAGGATAAAGGCCTGAGCGATGCCTTCCGGGCGTTCCTGGACGGTGTAGGAGAGATTGATGCCGAGTTCGGCGCCGTCGCCGAGCAGGTCGGCGAAACGCGGCAGGTCAAAAGGGGTGGAGATGATCAGAATCTCGCGAATCCCGGCCATCATCATGGTTGACAGCGGATAGTAGATCATCGGTTTGTCGTAAACCGGCATCAGCTGTTTACTGGCGACCCGGGTCAGCGGGTAGAGACGGCTACCGGCTCCTCCGGCGAGAATAATTCCCTTGCTAACGGTCATGGTCAGGTTCTCCCCGCGGCTGCTTTCTTCACATGCCGCTGAATTCAGGTTTTTTCTTGGCGAGAAAGGCGTCGACTCCGATTTTGAAATCCTGGGTGCCGGATACGCCGATGATGCCCTGTCTTTCTTTTTCCAGGTATTCAGCCAGTGAGAGCCCGGGCAGGGTGGCCAGTAAATCCTTGGTCGCGGCCTGGGCCAGGCGGGGTCCGCGGCTTAACGCCTGGACCATTGCCAGCGCCTCGCTTCGAGCCTGATCGCTGTTGACAAAACGGCTGACAAGCCCGATCCTGGCGGCTTCGACTCCGTCGATGCGGCCGTTATTCAAAAAAAAGTCGGCTGCTCGCGGCCGTCCCAGGGCTTCAATCACGGCAAAACTGCTGCCCCCGTCCGGGACGGCGCCGATGCCGATATAACCGGCGACAAAGAGGGCGTTTTCAGTGGCCAGGCTGATGTCGGCGGCCAGGGCCAGACCCAGTCCGGCGCCGGCGCAGACGCCGTCGATCAGCGAGACAAAGATCTTTTCCATGCGGCGAATGGCCAGCACCGTGGCGTTAAGGATTACGGAAAGCTCCTCCATGATGTTGCTCATGCCGCCTTCGTTCAACCCCTGTTGAAAGCTCGGAAGATCACCGCCGCCGGAGAATATTTTACCTTCGGCTTCCAGTAGAACGGCCTTGACGTCATTGTCCCAGCGCAGACCGCGGACCGCGTCCCACAGATCCTGGGCCATTTCGCCGCCGTAAGAATTGGCCTTTTCCGGCCGGCTGAGACGCAGAATGGCGTAACCCTCGTTTTTTTCAATCGTGACTGATTTTTGCATGTTTTTATTTTACTCCTTGTGCCGTTTTCTTTTCCCCGGTGCCGCGCTCGGGCGGCGTGTTTCGGCAAGCGCGTCTACATACTCAATTACCGGAGTTCTTGTCAATCTTTAAGGACGAACGGGCTTGCTGTTTTGGCGGGCCCGGCTTGCCGTATTGTCAAAAATAAAATTGTCAGGTACAATGCTCCGGCGGTATAAAATAGCCGGTTGCAAATCTTATTACTTCCGCCTCGGCGGATTTTCTGTTTGCCTTAAGTCCGGCCCGGCCTGAGCGAATGTCGGCGCGCAGGAAGATCTTTAGAGGCGACCCACGCCCCTCAGGCGATTTTCAGAATTTGACAATGACGATCAATTTTAACGATTTCAATAGGTTGTGGTAAGTCAGCCGGAATGAAGATCTTTAAAGGTTGGTTCGCGGTTTTTTACCGGGAAATGCTGATTGTCCGTCATCGGCTGCCGCGGATGCTGTCATCCATGGCGGTTGCCCCTTTGCTCTATCTGCTGGCTTTCGGCTATGCCATGGGCGGCGATCAGCTGGTCGGCGGGCGCAGCTATATTGAGTTTCTGCTTCCCGGCTTACTGGCCATGAGTTCCATGATTCAGGCTTTCGCGATTGCCGGTGAAATCAATGTCGCCCGTTTTTACTGGTATACTTTCGAAGAGTTTCAGGCCGCTCCGATCAGTAGTTCGGCTTATGTCCTGGGGGAGGTCCTGGCCGGAATGACCCGGGCGCACCTGGCCCTGCTTCTGATTATCGGTATCGGTTTTCCCTTTGGGGTGGTGCTGGCCTACGGCAATCCGCTGTTCTGGAGCGCCACGCTGCTCAACAGTTTCGTTTTTTCTTCCCTGGCGGTGGGTTTGGCGATGGTGGTCAAGTCGCATGCCGACCAGGCCATGCTTTCCAATTTTCTGATCACGCCGATGGCCTTTCTGGGCGGCACCTTTTTCCCTCTCGAAAGACTGCCGCTCTGGTTGCAGAAACCCCTGACGCTTCTGCCCCTGACCCACGCTTCCTCGGCGATTCGGGCCGCGCTTTTCGGCGAGGCTCCGGGTTGGTTCCCTTATCTGCTCCTGTTGGCGGTCGGGCTTGTTTTTTTCCGGCTGGCGGTTTATCTCGTGAGTCGGGCCCGCGATTGAGAGCCGTTCGGTTCCGTAAAAAAAACTTGACAGTTCGTGACGCTGTAGGCTATAAGGCCTCCCACTTTGTTCCTCGGTAGCTCAGTCGGTAGAGCGGGTGGCTGTTAACCACTAGGTCGGCGGTTCGAGCCCGTCCCGAGGAGCCAAAATTCAATCCGTCGATTTCGACGGTCACTTGTTAGCACAAAACCCCGTGGGATCATCCCCTCGGGGTTTTGTCGTTTCTGTCGTGTCCACGCCGACTTACGCCCTTCTGCACATTTTCTCCGATTCTCCATTTCCCTTATAGCTTTCGAGTTTCAACCAAGAACGTTGACGTTCGCGCCCGCCACGCTCTGCGGCAATGTGGTGTAAACCAAAGAATCCGAGGCGTTTACAGAGAACCGACTTGATTGTTCCGCTAATAGAAGCCTTCATTCATGCAGCGGTTAAAGCCGCGAGAGGGCTGGAGCGGCGAGGCTTTTCGGATACTTTTCATAAGCTATTTGGAGGTTGCCATGAATGAAACGACGTATCAGCAAGTGCAGGCCCTTTCCCGGATGACCGTCGGGGAACTCCGGGAAAGGTATATCGATGTCTTCGGAGAGGAGACGAGGTTCTACCACAAGGATTTTCTTCGCAAACGGATTGCTTGGCGTTTGCAGGCCTTGGCTGAAGGCAGCCTGTCGGATCGGGCCAGACGGAGGGCGGAGGAAATCGCCAATGACGCGGACCTTAGAATCCGCATGTTGCGGGGCCCTATTAAGCCGGGATTGATGGATGTCAGGGAACGGTCGGTGAGCGGCAGGCTGCAACCGCAACGTGATCCCAGACTGCCGCTTCCAGGAACACTGCTCGTAAGGGAGTTCCGAAGCCGGGACATCGTGGCCAAGGTGCTGGACAAGGGCTTCGAGTATGATGGCCGATGGTTCAAATCCCTCTCCGCCGTTGCCCATGAGGCAACCGGGAACAAGTGGAACGGTTTCCTTTTTTTCGGGCTTGCGGAACCAAAGGGACCGCAAGGTCAAGACGATGAGTCGGACGGGAGAAACGGATGAGCAGACAATACGAAAGAAACAGTACTCTCCCGCAGCAATCTATGGATAACCGGCGAGCGACCGTGCGCTGCGCCATCTATACCCGGAAATCCACCGACGAGGGTCTCGACCAGGACTTCAACAGCCTCGACGCCCAGCGGGAATCCGCGGAGGCATATATCGCGAACCAGCGGCACGAAGGGTGGCTGTGCATTGCCGAGCGCTATGACGACGACGGCGGATTCACCGGCGGCAACATGGAGCGGCCCGCCATCAAGAGACTCTTCGCCGACATCGAGGCTGGCGACATCGATTGCGTGGTGGTCTACAAAGTTGACCGGCTGAGCCGCTCCCTTCTCGACTTCGCCCGCATCATGGAGATTTTCGACAAGCACGCCGTGAGCTTCGTCGTATCGGTTACCCAGCAGTTCAACACGACCAGTTCCATGGGACGGCTTACCTTGAACATCCTGCTTTCCTTCGCCCAGTTTGAGCGGGAAATCATCTCGGAGCGGACCAGGGACAAGATGTCTGCTGCCCGCAAGAAGGGTAAGTGGGTCGGAGGCATGCCGGTCCTCGGATACGATGTGGATCGCAAGGGAGGGCGGCTGCTCGTCAATGATGATGAGGCGCAGCGGGTGCGGGCCATCCACAGTCTTTACCTGGAGCACAAGGCCCTGATCCCTGTTGTTCAGGAACTCGAACGCCGCAAATGGGGAGTGAAAAAGTGGACCACTCAACGAGGGGATGAACGCGGAGGAAATCTGTTTAACAAGAGCAGCCTTTTTCGGTTGCTCACCAACATCATATACACGGGCAACATCATTTATAAAGGGACCGTCTACCCCGGAGAGCATGAGGGGATCGTGGACCCGGACCTCTGGCAACAAGTCCAGGATACCCTTCGGCACAACGGGCGTTCCGGCGGCAAGGAAATCCGCAACAAATACGGTGCACTGCTGAGGGGTCTGCTCTACTGCGCGCCTTGTGGAACAGCCATGGTGCACACCTACACCGCCAGGAAGGGCAAGCATTACCGTTACTATGTCTGCCTAACCGCCCAGCAACGGGGATGGGCATCCTGCCCGACCAAATCCCTCAATGCCTATGAGATTGAGGCCGCGGTGGTGGACTATATCCAAGGCTTGGGCGCAAACCCGGAGGTCTTTTCGGAAACGGCTTCCCAGGTTCGGGTTCAAAGCGAAAAGCGTCTGGCGGAGATCGAAGCCGAGCGACGCGCTCACGAGCGGGAACTCAAACGGTTGGATGCCAGGCTCCGCGCTCTCGTGGGAGACTTGCCGACATCGGGAACGGACCGGGGGCCGGCGACGGATCAGATGGCCGACCTCCAAGACCAAATTCACTCTCTCGAACAAAGGATTACCGTCATCCGCGAGGAAACCATCGCCGTCCAAAGAGAAACGCTCGAAGACGGAGATTTGGAAAAAGCTCTCGCGGCATTCGACCCCATTTGGCAATCGCTTGCCCCACGCGAACAGGCGCGGGTTATCAAAGCCCTTGTTGAGCGCGTCGCTTACAATGGGCGGGACGGTAAAGTGACCGTGACGTTCCGCTCCCCCGGTATCAAGGCGGTTTGCCTGGGACAAGCAGACCTTGGAAAGGAAAACCGTATATGAAACCGACCATGTATAACTTTGGAAGCGAAGGGCGTCTGGAGGTGAGCTTCACATTCCAGCCGAGAAACAAACGGGGACAGTCCGACAGCCGACGTGGATCAACCGGCAAAGGGAACATCCCGCGGGTTGCCAAGCTCCTGGCTTTGGCGATCCGCTTTGAGAAACTGGTCAAGCGAGGCGATATACAGGACTATGCGGACCTCGCCCGCCTGGGCTACGTGACCCGGGCGCGCATCACCCAGATCATGAACTTGCTCAATCTCGCTCCGAACATTCAGGAGGACATCCTTTTCCTTCCGAATACAATGAAGGGCCGAGACCCGATCCTGGAAAAAGACCTACGGCCGGTCGCCGCCGTTCCCCACTGGAACCGGCAGCGGAAGATGTGGGCCCAAATGCGCAAAGACCGCCTTGGATAGCTCTTTCATGCAACCACTTACCTCCTCGGCCATTCTGGCCTTTGTCACCAATAATCCCTCTGCTTTCGGTGAGTTGAATCTAACCATCATTTTTTTTTAATTGACCTGATGCATATCAGGGTTATATAATAGTTACCTATAACGTGGCCTTAGCGTGTCCTCATCCGGCGCTATGGCCGAAGTGGTTTCAAGAAATTTTAAAGCCCCAAGAGCATTGAGGCAGAGAAATGAAACATAAAAGCAGGGGCCGACCCCCTGTTAAAGAGATAACTGATAGCCAGCTTAACACGTTAAAGGCGATTCGGCGATTTGCGAATCAGCGGGGATTCCCTCCGACGATGAAGGAGCTTGCCGATATTCTTGGCATTTCACATGCCAGCGCACACGGGCAGGTGAACCAACTCGTGAGAAAAGGGTACTTGTAGTTATGACAACCGAAATTTGACCAGTTGTGATTATCGAAAATTGATCACCCTGATTGCAAGATAAAGTTAAGCACTGATGTTCATGGTTAAATTTTAAGTTTGCTTATTGGTAATGTCTTTCCA
>Ga0209614_1000060_pt1 | contig 91836 bp, 75 predicted proteins | sample BlaSprsedimmetaG_FD_185484 | JGI IMG/M metagenome (GOLD analysis project Ga0209614, IMG submission 185484) | Hot spring sediment bacterial and archeal communities from California, USA to study Microbial Dark Matter (Phase II) - Blank Spring... ... | reverse complement strand
GATCCAGTCGGCGGCCCCGGCGTGGGAGTGGGCCAGGACCTCATTGATCACGACGGCGCCGGGATCGGGGACAACGCCGGTATCGTCCCAGCCGGGCGAACCGCCGGCCTCGGCGCTCGGCCGCCAGGCGGACTTGTCGCCCCAGCGGTCCAGGTCCGGGTCGGTTGGGTCGATAAGCGTCAGTGAGAAACCCCCGCCGTCGGTGATCTTGTACCAGTTGTCGGAATACTTGAATTCCAGGATCGTGCTGTTGGTGGCGTCGTCGAGGGTGAGGGTCTCACCGGCGTTCGACAGTTGGCCGGTGTAGGGGCCGAAGACCAGGGCCTGGGCGGCAAGCGTGTAGCGTGAGGCGAACGCGGCCGGGTCCTTGACGACCAGCAGATAGCCGCCCGCGGCCAGATTGACGGAAGGCAGGTCCACCTGGATACCACGGGAGAACTTCACGCCGGCCAGCGACAGCGGCGACGAGCCGATGTTCTTGAGTTCGACGTACTCGAAGTCCTCGTCGTTCCAGGGGCTGCCGGGGGCGGGATTCGGCGGGTGGTACATGATTTCAGTGATGCGCAGATAGCGCTGCGCATCGCTGGGATTACCGGGGTAGGCGAAGGAATGGACCAGGCCGCCGGTGGCGTCGTAGAGTTCGATGGTCTCGCCCCAACTGGAGAGATGGCCTTTATAGTTGCCCTGAACGAATCGCTGCTCACCGCCTTTGGGGCTCACCGAACGGTTGCGGAAAGCCTGCGCGTCCGGCGTTACATACAAGGAGCCACCGGAGGGGATAACCGTGCCGGGCCCGAAGGTGTGTTCGACGGCGTTTGCCAATGTCCAGCCTGTGACATCAACGGCGTAGGTGTTGGGATTCAACAACTCAATGTATTCCTCATCCTGGTTGTACGAGGGGGGATTATATTCAACCGAAGCGATCAGGATCATCGGATTGGCGGGCTGAGGATCAGGAATTCCGGCGTTTTGATCATAGCCGGGATTGTTGATACTGTGATTGACAAACAGATGGTTCCGTCGCCTGGCCATGTAGGTTGTCTTAATCCAGTCCACATTGCTGTTCCAGCTACTGTTTCCCAGCTCGATCTGTGCGGAGTTTCTCAATTCCTCAATCCGCCTCTCAAACATAAGCTCGCCGGCCGGAGTTCCCGGAGCCTGGAGTAAATCGTCCATAAGGGTTCTGAGCCTGCGCAGATACATCTGTCGAGTCACGGGGTTGTCAAACAGGGCATCGATCACGCCGTTCCACTTGTAATCGATTTTCTGGTGCTCGGAACAGCCATAGAAGGGATGGCTTGGTGAACGTATATCGCCGGGCATATCATTATCGATGCCTGTGACTCCGAAGGTGAGGTCCTTGTCCCAGGGCAGGTACATCCACTCGTTAGTACCCCTGGGATTGTTGCGCGGGTCGCGGGTATTGCGATAGCCGTAGTAATTCTTATGGGTTTGATCGTTATCGTGTATGATAACCGTAGCGGCCCAATACTCGATTATCGCAGGGATATTGATGTTATCGAACATATAGGTAAATCGGCTGCTACTGTTGGGATGGATGCCATCAGCCAGGGCCTGCAAATCGCTGTTGTCCTCATCCAGGCGGGTCTTCTTGCGCGGGACCTGTTCATCGCTGATGTTTCCGCGTGTGAAGTCGGTGTAGAGTTTGTACAGTGCACCGTCGGGATTGAGGCCGTTTCGGCGGAGCATATCGCGGTCGGGCTGCTCAACAAAGACTCGGACGGCGAGGTAACTGCCGTTGCGTCGGACATGCATAAGGAATGACAGGCTTGCCGGGACATCGGCGTTATAATAGGTTTCCCATGCCAGAGTCTGGCGCAGGGTTGTCGAGTCCGCTCCCGGTTCGTTGAGGTTTATCTCATCGACTCTCGGAATGTCCGGATCGAAGCGGAAATGGTGTCCGTCATTGAATTCGAATTTCCGTCCGTGGGTAGTGTTGGCGCCGCGCAGACGGACGAAGACGTTGTCGTAGAACTCGCCCAGGTAGTACACGGAGGCCCGGGTTCCCGTGCGGGTGCCTTCGGCGGGTGTGTTCTGAGTGAAATACTGGAAGATGGGTAGTTGCGTGTTGATGGTCGGATCGTTGACGACCGTGCCGAAGTACTCGGGGGAGTTATCCGTGTCGAGAAACATCGGATTGCGAGAGGTCGCGCCGCCGGTGTCGACGGCGAGCACATACCAGCGGACCATGTCACCGTAGGTGTAGGCTGTGGCGGGGATTCGTGCGGTGTAGACGCCGTCGCCGGCGGTAGCGTCCGGGGCGATGCCGTTATCGGCCATGGGGATGAGGACCTCGGCATTGAAGTCAATCCGATAACCCAGCGTGACAGTGCCGACAGGGTTGCTGGTGGGCGAGATCTGCGCCGTTACGACCAGATCGCCGCCGTAGGTCGGGGCCGGCGGATTCTCGGTGACTTCGCGGATCGCCGGACCCAGATTGGGGATTCCCACATGGTTGCCGGCGCCGGGGGATGGACTGAGGAAGAAACCCTCCACCAGGGACCCGGCGACGTTGCCGGCGGAGAGCCGTTCGGCGATGAGTCTCGGCAGGACCAGCAGATCCGAACTGCCGGCGCCGTAGTTGAGGCCGTGGATCGCCAGGACGTTGCGGCCGATGCGCAGGTGCGAGAGATACTCCTCCGGCAGCGGAAAGTCCACGTAATTAACCGCTTCGCTGTCGTCGTGGCTGAACTCGGCGCCGGATTGCCATGTCGGGGCGACCGGGTCGTTGGCCCCGGCTACCCGGACTGGTTCGTTGAGGTATGCAATGAAACCGTCGTCGTACTTCATTTGCAGGACGAGATTCCGCAGGCCGGTCAGGTCCGACACCTCAAAGGCGACGCGGATGTACACGGTGGCATTTTGGTTGCGCATCTCGGCGACATCCAGGTTCACCAGGCCGGGGTAGTCGTATCCCACGCCGGTTCGGCCTTTCAGCCAGCCGGCGTCGTCGAAATCGGGGTCAGTCCAGTTCAAACCCAACGAATCGTTCATTGGGATCAGGGCCGAGGCCGCCGCATTCTCGCCGATCAACTCCTCCGTTGCGGCGGTGGAAGTGCCCGGGGCGGCCAAACCATACGAGATGCCTGGGAATTGTTGCGGGTAGTTGTACGAATGCACCACCGTGCGGTCGGGTTTGAGCAGGGCCAGGTAGCCGGGGGCGCTGCTGATAGCGAAGTCGGTGTGAAGCGGGCCCTCCGGGTCATCCCGGTCCTTGCCCGAGGCAAAGACAATCAGGTGGCTGTCGGGCCCCAACACGATATCGGGTATTTCCCAACCGCCTCCGCCGACCCTGTCGGTCAGCCGCCAGCCACGCAGGGCTATCGGCGAACCGGTGATGTTTCGCAGCTCAATCCAGTCAGACGAATCGCCGTCTTCATCCAGCAGCTCCCCGGAGTCCAGCGGATGCTTGCTGTTGTTGATGGCCATGAATTCGTTGATGACGACGGCGGGTCCTTCCTGCCGCCAGTTCGCGGCCATGAGCGAGTAGTCGGCCAGATCGACGCCGTCGCGGCCGTTGAGATCGCCCGGAACGATGGGCATGGAACCGGACTCCAGGAGCCAGTGGCCGGCCATAATCAAGACGTCCTTCATATCGACCCGGCAGTCCATGTTCAGATCCCCGGTCGGGCACATGGACTGGACAACCGCGATGTGGACGGTATCGGACGCTTCGGTATCGCCGTCCGTGGCGTACAGTCGCAGTGTGTAAGAACCGGCGACCGGCGGTAGTTGGACGGTTGGGTCTTCGATGTATGGGTTGGGTTCGAAGTTAACGTCCTGAGCCGATACGCCGGCCGGGGCGACCTCCAGAGACCACTGCATCACAAGTTGGTCGGGATGGTCTCCATAATATCGAACGCTTGCGTCAAGTCTGACCGTCGTGTTCGGTAGAATGGCAATCCGGTCGGGCCCGGCATCGACCTCGGGCGGCCAGCCACCAGCGGGGACTCCAAGCAACTCGACCTCAGCGACCTGCATACTGTTGGCGCCGCTGGGATTCCTGACGGCCGTGATAAGCAACTCGTAGTGTGTGTAGGCCGTGCCGTTGGTGAATTGGATGGGGGTGGCGTTCTTCGTCAGGCGGGGCCATGCCGTAGCCCCTTTGAAATCGGCAATCTCTCCACTGTGAATGAGCACATACGGGCCGTTGATGCTCGTGTTGGAGCCGGACAACTGGTAGGCGATGGGGTCGCGTTCGGGGGCGTCGTTGGCCGTGGTGAATGACAGGCCGCCGACAATGGTGCCGGGCTGAGACGGCGTAACGCGGAAGCCCGTCGGCTGCGTTTCGCCCTTGAAGTGGAGGTACTTGGTGGCGATGTTGTCATCAATGGCCAGCGGCGGTGCTTCATTGGGCGGCCAGTCTCCGTCGTTTGGTACGCCGATGACGGTATCGCCCGGGCTGGTCACGTCGACGGGCCCTGACATGTCGGCAAGGACGGCGCCGGCCGAAACCACAGCCCAAGAGCTTCGTGCGACACCGGCCGGGCAGACGGACGTATTCAGGGTCGCCGCCAGCAGGACAGCCAGTATCACAGTGGTACCTGCGGATGCTATGAGGTGGTAGCTCCAGCGATATTGCATGACGCCTCCATCGAAGTTACCCTCTCCGATGCGACAGACCCCTTTGACCCATGTGGGGTTTCTCGATGGAGACCCGAAAAGCCAAAGACCCAGCATCCTCACTGGTATTCCAAGTACGTTTGCATTAGTATACCAAATCGCATGGCACATTTCCAGCGTTTTTTCTCGTACAAACATGCGAAAGGAGGCACCCGATAATGGTGCGACAGATGCTGGTGGTTTCGGTGGTTGGACTGGCTGTCATGGGATGTGTGGAGACGGTCGATACGCCGGTGGCGGGACCGCGGGCAGCCGTGGTTGGACAGGAGGTTTACTTCAGCGGGGAATTGATCTATCCGTTGGATGGCAGGCCGACGCCGGAGTGCCATGCGTCTACGATTGTCGAGACGCCTTTGGCGGCGGATTCGTCATGCACGGGCAAGATGCCCGTGCCACGCGAGGGCGAGACGGCGTTGGCCCTGGTGGCGGCGTGGTTCGGGGGGACGCGGGAGGGCAACGCCGATGTGGGGATATGGCTGTCGCGGCATGAGGATGGGGTATGGTCGCGGCCGGTGCAGATTGCGACGGGTGTGGAATCGCCGAATACGCGCTACCCGTGCTGGAACCCGGTGCTGTTCAGGCCGCGATCCGGGCCTTTGATGCTGTTCTACAAGGTTGGGCCGAGCCCGAGCCGGTGGTGGGGGATGCTGACGACCAGCGAGGACGACGGGCGAACGTGGTCGAGGCCGAGGAGGCTGGGCTCCGGGCCGCTTGGGCACCTGATCGGGCCGGTCAAGAACAAGCCCATTGAGCTTGCGGATGGGTCGATTCTGTGCCCGTCGAGCAGCGAACACGATGGATGGCGGGTGCATTTTGAGATTACGGAGGACCTTGGGCGGACGTGGCGGACAATCGGCCCGATCAACGACGGCCGGGAGTTCGGGGCGATTCAGCCGAGCATTCTGAGGTATGCGGATGGGCGGATGCAGGTGCTCTGCCGCAGCCGCCAGGGGGTGATTGTCCAGAGCTGGTCGCAGGACGGCGGGGAGACCTGGGGCAAGATGACGGCGACGACACTGCCCAATCCCAACGCCGGGACCGACGCCGTTACGCTGCGGGACGGACGGCAGTTGCTGGTCTACAACCACACGGTCCGCGGCGGGCCTTTTCCATCCGGGCGGAACATGCTCAACGTGGCGATTTCCACGGACGGAGTGGGTTTCCGGCCGGTTGTGACGCTGGAACGCAGCGAGGGCGAGTTCTCTTACCCGGCCGTTATCCAGGATTCCGGCGGCCGGGTGCACATCACATACACCTACCGGCGTCAGTCCATTAAGCACGTTGTGCTGGACCCGGCCCGTATCCCGTGATCAGGCGGACCGGACGGCCGACCGAGACGTTGCGGGGGGCCGGGTCTTTCGGGTAGAATGGCCCATTGTGGCTTCCGGCAGCGACATGGCGGAAGACGACGGGGCGGCCCTCGGTCCACTTCGGGCGAACAGGTGCAACCGCATTAGAAGATGGTGTATGGCGACGGCAGATGATTGTCTCATCGTTTTTCGGTTTGACTGGAAGGGAGAGTGCGAATTCCTCAACCCCGGGTACGTCGGCCAGAGGCTTGGCAAGGACCAGCAGACGCTTCTCGAGGGCCTGCTCAACCACACCTGCCAGGCGATCCGGGGCTTCAGTCTTGATTTATACTATGCCGTCGTAGGCAAGAAGCTGCGGTTGCTGCTGGCGAGCAATCTCGGACAGGCGATCCAACTGGCGCCGCACGAGTTGCGGTTGGATCGGAGGCTGTTGGAGGGCGCATCGGGGGCCAAAAGCAGCAGGGCGGAGTATCTGATCGGCGTACTCGAAGGGGGGTTGTACCATGCGTGCAACGGCGACTACCACGTCTCTCAGGTGCGGCATCATAGTCTGCGGTTTTACGACGCACATCCATCGATCTGCGCCGCGACGATTGCGGAGCTGGAGTCGTTCAAGTCGGACCCGCAGGCGGCCGGGTGGCTGGAGGTGCTGGTCAACAAGGACCGGATACTGCTGCTGGAGAGGTTCTGGGAGTGGATGGCGCGGCAGGGCCTTAGCCCAGAAGTCCTGAAGATTGGGGCGGATCTTGACGGCAAGAAGCTCGGGGCGTTGAAGGACTACATCCGCCGGCAGACTGGGCCTTTTGTCCAGGCACAGGGGCCGTCATCGCAGGCGACGCCCAAGACATTCGCGGGTTTTGAGGGCCTGACGGATTCCGGGGGGGCGCCGGTGCTGGTGTATTCGGTTGGCAGGCGAACGGTCAAGGCGGTCCGGGTGCGGCCGTCGGATCGTCCGGATGCGATGGCCGCGGCGGCGACCTCGACGACGATCGAATCCGGGGGGGTCTGCACCGACATCTTCCATGACCACGGGCCGTATATCGGACCCTGGCTTGAGACGTTGAGGACGTACGCCAGAGACCGTTCGCTGATCACTCTGACGCGCAATCTCCTGTGCACCGATGTGCTGACGGTCTTGCAGAGCATCCGTGCGCTGCGAGAGAGGGTCTACCGAAAAGAGCACGCCCACGAGGCCATGCGACTGTTGTACGCCGCACTGTATTACTGGCGGCATCCGGACAAGGGGTTGTCGCGGTCGGTGTGCTATCAGGTGAGCCGGCTGCTGACGGATGTCCTGACCGAGCGGCCGGCGGTGTTTCCTCAGAGCCAGACCAACCGGTCCGTGTTCAAGGGGGATAAGGCCGTGGTTCGCGTGGCCGTGGACAGACCCTATCGGATCAAGGCGTCGAAGATTCGGGCGCGATTGCAGTGGTCCGTCCACGGGCACCGCAAACGGACGCTGCCCATGCGGCAGATCGAGGAGGACGGCGACGGCCGGGTGTATTTCGAGATCGAGCTGCCGGCGCGGCGGGGCTGGATTCACTACGCCGTGCAGGTCTCCAGGGACGACGGCAGACGCTGGGCGTATGAGGTGCTCGACAGCGAGGCGCAGGGTCTGCTGAAGTTCGTGGCCGATGAGCGCAATCAACGGGTGCTGAGTCTGTATGCCGATACGTTCAATCTCAATCTGGACGAGAGCTTCAGTCCGGTCCATGATGAGAATGGGGCGTGCGTCTACGGCTCATTCGATCAGTTGGCCGACCAGCTCGAGGCCATCAAGGCCGAGGGATACACGCGAATTTATCCCCTGGGCGCATTGGAGTTGGGCTGGGCGGGCGAGGCCGGTCCCGATCCATCGGTGTTTTCGATCTGGGACGGGCGAACCGTACGGCGCGACATGGGGGGGCTGGAGGGGTTGCTGCGACTGAAGAAGCAGGCCGATGAGCTGCACATGCGGGTGATATTGTGCGTGCTGTCGCACTTTTCAATAGCCAACACCGACTATCCGTACCGTTTGCCCGTGTACATTGCGAACGCCCAGGGCCATCTGGTGCGACGGGCCGGGTGGGATGGGGAGTGGGACGAGTGGCATGACAGCTTCATGGTCAATATGCGGGAGTTTGAGAATGTCCAGCACCTGGCGGGCATCTGCGAGGAACTGACCGCCCTCGGATTCGGGCTGCGGATCGATGTGGGGCACGGGTTTGACACGGTTTTTCCGACGTCACCGGGCCAGGCGCCGGCGGCACAGTTGTGCGGTGATGTGACATTGCCGGGGTTTGAGCCGAGCGACCTGCGCGGCACGGACGAGGCGAATGTGCCGATTCTGTATCTGTGCTACCGGGCGCAGAAGGCGAATCCTTCGGATTGTCTGTTCTACTGTGAGCAGTGGCACGGCAATGAATCGCGGATGATCAAGAGCGGGACCATACCGTACAATGCGCTGATCAAGAACCTCGAGAACATCCGCTCCGGCGAAGAGGTTGATCATGCGCTGGGCCTGAACGCCAATCTGGCGTATCTCCAGGAGCAGTACGCCCGATGCGGCGGCCAGACGCTGTCCCTGTTCAATAGCCATGATGAGGAATCGCCGGCCAGCAATTATCAGAACATGATCTGGCCGGCGGCGGCGTTTCTGGTATTCAGCAGCCAGGGGCCGCTGATGTATCACGTCAGCCGCCTGCCCGGAGACCCGACGGCGACCTTCCGCCGACGCTTCGAGCAGGCGTACCTGGAATGCTGGAAACACTGGGCGAACAACCGGTTCGGGCATCCGTGGCTCCAGGAGGAACAGGTCCGCGGCCAGTTGGTGGAGCGATACCCGCTTCTCAAGGGATTCGGCGCGTACCTGCGCGGCCTGTTTCAGATAGCGGATGAGAATCCGGCCCTGACTCGCGGGACCCTGGTCCCCATCGAGACGCACAACGGGCGGATCGCGGCGTTCTTGCGGGCCTACGGCAAGCATGTGGTTCTGTGTGTGTTCAATTTCCCCGCATCCTATCATGAGGGCCAGCAGGCGGTGGCGCGGGAGTTCAACTTCGCCCTCAAGGAAGCTGGGACCGGCCGGGACGCCAGCGACATCGATCCGAACGAGACCTATGAACTGAAAGAGCGGTACAATAATGTGGAGGGCCGGCAACGGCGGGGCAAGCGGGAATACTGGTCGGGCGAGGAACTGCTGACGCTGGGATTTGGAGGAGTCCTTTCGCCGGTGTCGTCGCATGTGTACGAGGTGATCTATCGGGATCACGCCGTTCACGAGGACCTCATCATGTGCGACTCCTTCGACCGTTATTTCCGATACGGCAAGGAGGATCGGGTTCGGCACGCCTTCGTGGCCAAGACGTTTGCGGATGCCTGCAGGCGAAAGCGCGACGGTTTCCTGCGGTTCAGCGGGCTGTATACGGTGATGGCCCAGTGGCTGCTGAAGCATCCGAGACTGGGAATCGCGGACCTGTCGATCATGCTGCGTGAAATCAGCGAGAGCGACGTCGCGATGCGCCACCGGATTATCGACTACCTCATGCGGGTCGCCGTCAACGAGAAGGGCCGCTTCGACGACGCCGTCAGCCGAAGTGCCGCAGATGTCCTTCGGTCCATCAACGTCGGGACCATCGTGTTGGTCTCTCCGGAGTCCAAGTTCAGCGGCAGCTCGGGCGGACTGGGGCTGTACACGACCGACATAGCGGATGTTCTCAGCGAGATGGGATTTCCCGTCATCATTGTCACGCCCTTGTACGAGTGCAACCGGCGGCAGATTCTGGAGCAGTACAGCCCACGGTACGAGGGGCACAGCGTGAGCATCCGGTTCCCCTGTTTCTACGATGACTCCCAGAGTTGCGGCATGGAGGCCGGCGACGACGTCATCAACCTGTATCGGACGCGGCTGGTCCGCCACAAACACGGCAAACGGGCCATCGTGAACGTGTTCTACCTTGAAAATGCGAAGTACTTCGACCAGCCGTACGGCGGGTACACGGCCGAAGACAAGATCCGGCGGGCCCGGATGCTGTCGCAGGGGGCGTTGGAGGCCCTGCGGACGTACAACATCTATCCGTCCGTGATACAGACCAACGAGTGGCCCAGTTGGCTGGTCGCGGCGTACCTGTACCGGTGGAAGATGTACCGCAACGAGGCCCACTTCGCCGGGACACAGGTGCTGAGCATGATGCACAACCCGCATCCGTCGTACTCCATCACGCTGGATGAGGCCAATCCGGCCCGGCGGGAGTATTACTGCCGGGTGCTGGGTTTCGATCCGCTGCGCGACCGGGACATGCTGTTCGACCGGGACAGCCCCAGCGGTTGCCGACTCAACCTGACGCACATGATGCTGACGGCTTCGCCGTTTATCGCCACGGTCAGCCGGGCTATGCAGGAGCGGATTCTGGCGGAGCCATGGGTCTTCGGGCACGGCCGGCTGTTCCGGGACAAGTATGAGAACGGGCGGTTCTTCGGACGGCGGAACGGTTTCAATATGGGGGCCCGGCAGCGTTTCTGGTTCTCCAGCAAGAAGAGCCTGCTGGAGACCTACGGACGCGGTGCGCAGAGACGGCTGTTCGCCAGGTACACGGCGATCAAAAAGACGGCCAAGATCAACCTGCAGAAGGATCCGTGTATTCGGATCGCGGCCGATGACGACCGGACCGACCATGTGATCTTCGGCATGTTGCACCGTATCTGCCCGCAGAAGGGCTTCGAGCTACTGGTGGATTGGAAGGTGTACGACGACGACGGCGGGCGGCAGGTGCGCTACGAACCCTGGAAGATGGACGGAGCCACGGTGCTGGAGCACTTTCTGCGGATCTGTCCCGCGGCCGAGTTTGTCATCTGCGGGCGCGTCGAGGACAGCATGGACGGGCGGAGATTTGATGCGCACCTTCGGAGAATCGCCGAGAGCCCGCCGTTCCGCGGTCGGTTGGGGTATTACCCGGAGGGCTCTCTGAGTCCCTCGCTGTATCGCAATCTGTACCTCGGGTGCCAGTTCTTCGTCATGCCTTCCGGCGGGCGGATCGGCGAGCCGTGCGGCATCAGCCAGCAGGAAGCCCATGCGGCGGGTACTCCCGTGGTGGCTCATCATCAGGATGGATTGATTCGAACGGTGTCGGATGTCGATTTCGGCGATACGCACTGCCCGGCCAACGGCGTCAAGTTCAGGGGATTCACCGGCGAGTCGCTGCTGGAGGCGCTGCTGGACGCGGTCGAGATTTACACCAAGGGACAGCGGCGGACCTACAAGGACGCGAGGGGCCGGCCGAAGCCGTTGAAGTACTCCAACTTGTCGTTCAACGCCTTCCGGACGGACCATCGCTGGCTGCGGATGCTGCATGATTACGCGGTGATGTACGCCTTCATCCAGAATACCCCGTTGCCGGAGCACCTCCGCGCGGTTCAACTGATTGCCAGGATCGCCTCCGATCCGGATGAGACGCCGGCTACCGTGATACTGCGGGAGGGCTTGACCGTGGCCGACGGGGTATCGGAACTGATCGGGGCCCTAAACTGCAAGATACCCTCGGTTCGGACAAGGGCGGCTGAGACCCTCAAGAAGCTGTGCAAGGCCCAGGATATGACCTACCGAGTGGATATTACGCGGCATCTTCGCCGGGTGCTCGACTCGGAGAATCCTGAGGTCCGGCGCGTGGTCGGGGCCTGTCTCGATCTGCTCAAGGTCAGTCCTTCACTGCGCCGAGCGGGCGAGACGGCCGGACAGCCGGTGTGACGAGATAACCTGTCGTGGCATGGGCATCCTACCCATGCGGCTGCGGCTCACACTGAATCCGCATGGCGGCGGATCTCCGTTGGATACACGGGCAGGATGCCCGTGCCACTTGCCCTACGCCGCGGCGCGGATTACGGCTCGTCGGCGAGCACCACGATGTCATGGATATCAACGCGAGGCACGGTCAACCGCACCAGACCATCGGCGAATTCAAACGGCAGCGATTGGCCGGCGGGCTCCAGGGTAATCGACGACGGCCTTGCCGGGCGGCGGATCGAGATCGCAAGCGGCCCTATCGGGGGTATGGTCTCGATCACCGGTTCGCTCTGGTGGGGGCCTGCCGTATTGACCAGGTGGATCAGCAGCTTGCCGTGATTGGCGGCAAGACTGACGTCGACGCCGTCCGACCCTTCGACCCGGACGATCGGATCGGGAAAGAGACGGTTTACCAGGTCATCGAGAAAACCTCGTATGGCCTGGCCCCGTGTGGCGGCGTAGGTCTGGCCCAGACTGAAGTAGACGGCCGCGACCCGGCCTTTACCCAGAGGCGCGATCGACGCGGCGGGCTGGGATACAGAGTCCGGATTGTTATCGGTATAGAGCCGGCCAACGGCCTGCGCCCTGGGGCCTGGTTTGACCGACTGGAGGGGGCCCTGGGTGGCGGCAAGAGATTCCTTGTGCGAGAGAAAGCGTGGCTGCGATTGCCGCGATCCGTCGAAAGTCACATCCAGCACATCCGCAAACATGGCCGCGGAGCCCGGCCCGATGAGCAACAGGCTGCCGCCGCCCTCGACGTAGGCCCGCAGATCGTCCCGGAAGGCTGGGTCGAGGTAGTCCCACTCAGGCACGATGATCAGGGGATACCGGTTCATGCGGCCGGCGAGGTGGTGTTCGCCGAGGACCTCCACGCAGCGGCGGCTCTCGACCAGGGCCTGCAAGACGCCGCTGACCCGCGAGAGGTCCCGCGAGAATAGGCCGTTGATCCGGCGATAGTGCCCGGCCGTCGAAAGCAGCAGGGCTATCTGCGGGACCATCTCGGCCCGGTGGCAGACGGCCTGGCGGGCTCGGCAGAACTTCGCCACCTCGGCCATGACCGGCACCCGCTCGTCGAAGACAGAACCATCCCGTTTCTGCTTGAAGTAGGCCTGAAAGCCGCCGCCCAGGGCCAGCACCACGGCGGCTTCGCGCTGGAGTTGGACGGCCGTCTTGTCGTTGGTGCCCGTCCTGCCGGTTCGCCGGCTGAAACTCCAGGCCATCAGGTCCCAGGGTTTGCCCTGGCGGGCCAGGTATCGGGCGGACAGGCGGGCCGAGTTGACGCTGTCGTCGGGGGAGTAATCGCCGGAGAGAAAGTCCAGCAGCGCGCTCACCGGCTCGGCCATGTGGTCCGTGTAGGCCCAGTTGCTGCATATCTGGAAGCCGGGATGGGTTCGTTTGACCTCGGCTATGTAATAACGCAGGTAACGGCGGAAGGCCTCGCGGTGGTATTGGAGGAACTCAAACCAGTGCGGGTCGCCGGGTTTGCGGGGCACATCGGTAATGCCCGTGGCCTGGCGGAAGGCGGACAAGGCGGCCGGGCCGTAGTCCGGCACGGAGGCCCAGCATTCGCCGTCGACCCAGACGCCGTCCACGCCGTAGTCGCCCGCCAGCTCGCGAAGCTGCGGGATCAGCAGCCGGTCGGCATAGGGGCCGAAGAAGGAGGTGGCGTTGCCGTTGACCTTGCCGTCGGCGTTGATCGCGGCCCAATCGGGATGGCGGATGATAGCTTCGGAATCCCAGACGCCGGAGTAGTGCATGTAGAGCGCGACGCCGTGCTCGGCCGTGACCTGCCGCCACAGTCGCAGCGGATCGCCGACGAACCCGGGGGCTTGATGGCCGACTTGGGTTGGGTAGCTGGACAGGCCGCGATGGCCTTTGCAGTCAATCTGGATGTAGTCGGGGCGGACCTGGGTGATGATGTTCTCGATCATCGAGCGGGTGGTGTTCTTGCCTATTTCGGTGCAGTCGGGGCCCGCGTGGAAATCGTAATGAATTCCCAGGAAGCTGTCGGCCCGCTTGAGACGAGGCGGAAACTTCGATTCATCGGATACGGCCGGCTGTGTTGAGTCATTGGCGGAGGCAACGGTAACGGCCATCCCAGCCAATGCCGCCGCCACAACGATCCGGAGAGCAAGGCGAGTTTTCATGGCGCCAAGTGTAGAGACAGGACGCGGGGCCGTCCAGGCAATTCCGGCTGCCGCCTGAGCGGTATCCAGGCGGCTTTGCTGCATGCGGGGTTGACATACCGGCATTGGGCTGCAATGATTGTGCGGCTGGAATCGAGCACTGTAGAGTCCATGTTGAGAAAAGGAAACTGCTGATGGCTATCAAACTGCGTCAAGACTACAAATATGCCCTGGTGGCGCCCACGAGCATGGGCGTCCGCCTGACGGCGGCCAACGGCCAGGGCGTCCACTGCAGCCGCGAGTTCACCCTTCAGGCGACCAGTGCAGAGTCCAATGTGGCCAGCGTCTCGAGCTACCTGGGTCTGCCGGTCAAGGTACTGACGACGTTCGTCAAAGGCAGTCCCATCGGGCGGTTCATCAAGGACGACCTGGCGTCGCGGCACATCGATATCGAGGCCAGGGAGATGGCCCAGGGCGGGCCGTGGGGTTATCGCCACCAGTTCAACATCGCCGACACCGGCTACGGGTCGCGCGGGCCACGGGTGCATAACGACCGTGCGGGGGAGGTCGGACGGACGCTGAACGTGAAGGATTTCGACCTGGATCGGCTGTTCGGCCGTGAAGGCGTGCAGATTGTGCACCTCTCGGGCCTGATCGGGGCCCTTTCGCCCGAGACCGGCGTGTTCTGCCTGGAACTGGCCAAGACCGCCAAGAAGCACGGGACGCGGGTGTCGTTCGACCTGAACCATCGGGCCTCGTTCTGGAAGGGCCGCGAGGCCGAACTGCACGACATCTTTGCGCAGATCGCCGGTATTTCGGATGTGCTCGTGGGCAATGAAGAGGACTTTCAGCTCTGCCTGGGATTGGAGGGGCCGGAGGCCGGCGGCAAGGACCTCGCCAACAAGATTGAAAGCTTCAAGGCGATGATCAACACGGCGAAGAAGGCGTTCCCCAACGCGGCCGTGTTCGCCACGACGCTGCGGCAGGTGGTCAGCGCCAACTGCCACCTGTGGGGAGCCATCATGTCCGAGGGCGACAACTGGCACATCGTCGAGCCGCGGGAGATCGTTGTGCTCGACCGGATCGGCGGGGGGGATGGCTTCGTCGGGGGGATGCTCTACGGGATCCTCCGCGGATGGGAGCCGCAGAAGTGGGTTCAGTTCGGATGGGCCACCGGGGCGCTGGTGACGACCCTGCTGACCGACTACGCGCAGCCGGCGGATGAGGACCAGATATGGAGCATCTGGGAGGGCAACGCCCGCGTCCGTCGGTAAGTCGACAGGTTGGCCACGGGGGGGCCGCCCCTACGGGGCAACGCCCGCGTCCGTCGGCAGGCGTCCTGGTTGGCATGGGCTGGAATGGCGATGCCGGATGGCGGCGCGTGTCCGCGATTGTGACGACCGCGCAATAAAGAGGGCTGCCGAAGCAGCCCTCCGAACAGACTCAGATGATCAAGCATAGGGAGGCAGTTGACTACGGCCAGAGCACCTGGTCCAGCCAGCCTGTGGTCAGGCCGGCGAAATCCTTGAAGTCCACAGCGCCGTCGGTGTTCATATCGAACCGCGGACTGAACGGGGCCGTCTTGCCCGCCAGCCAGGCGGCTTCACCGGCCGTCAGGGCCCGATTGTAGAGACGCACATCGTCCATGGCGCCGTAGAAGTACCGCGCCAGGCTGTCGTGCTTGAGAACACCCATCGTCAGACGGACCAGCGGCAGGTCGAACGCGGTGGCGTCCGGCATCGAGGCAATTAATTCGCCGTCGAGATAGGCCGCCATCGTATCGGCGGACTTGGTGAGGACCACGTGGTGCCACATGCCGTCAATCACCGAGCCGGTCGTGTAGATATTGGTCCCACCGCCGGTGCCGAGGGGCGATCTGTGCAGGAATCGCACGGTCCCGTTGGTCTGTATCTCCACGAGGATGCCGTGCCCGCCGTCGGCGCCGTACATCGAGAGCAGGTCCATCTGGCGTCCGCCGCCGTCCGACCGGAACCACATCGCCATGGAGTAGGAGGCCGGGTTCCAGGTGCTCTCGACGAGGACGAAATCGTTGACGCCGTTGAGCTTGATGGCCTGGTCAACGACGCCGGTCTCGTACACGGGAGCGCCCGTGACGGCGCCTACGCCGGCGCCGGCGCTGTCATTGACGTTGCCGTCGAACTGCCAGTAGCCGATCAGACCGGCGGCGCCCGGGGAGGCCGGCGTTACGATATGGCCGTCGGTCAACCACTGGCCCGCCATGACGGCGACATCCGCCAGATCGACGACACAGTCGTCATTGAGGTCGGCCCCGGGCTGGGCCATATCGGCGCGGCAGCGGGCTGGGTGCAGGCGAATGTCGTCGAAGAAGACGATGCCCGAACCGCCAGGAGTCGTGGTGTTGCCGGAGTTGCCAAAGCCGATTGTGATGGTAGTCACATTCGCCAGATTCACGCCGGTGAAGGCGGCCAGGTCGATGCTCCACTCATGCCAGAAGGTCTGCTTGAGGACGCTCATATCGCCGGGATAGGCGACCTTGACACCGTTGACCTTAACGTACATCTGGTCGGTGGCGGTGGCGACATTATTTACATCGCCGCGGAACCACAGGGTCAGGGATTTGGCGTTGCCCTGTGTCCAATCCGAACCGATGGCCAGATCACTGGTGTTGGCGACGGCCTCCGAGTAGTACGGTCCGCCGGGCGAGTTATTGACGTAATAGTAAGGCAGTGAAGCGCCGCCACTGTGGACGATGGACGTCTCGACGAACGGCGCATCGCTATGGCCTATCAGGGAACCGCTGCCGTTTCCGGGATAGCCGGGCGATGGGTTGCCCCAGCCGCCGCCGTCCTTCCAGGTGTACCAGACGCGGCTGCCGGGCGGGGGCGGTGGTCCGGGCGTGTTGGCGTCGCCGTAGCTCTCCATGTTGTCGACGACGAGCCAGTCGGCGGTCCTGAACGCCCAGACGGGGCCTTCCCAGACGGCCGGCACATTGACGTTGTTCACCTCATCCACGCGCCAGAAGTAGTTTGTGGCCAGAGGCATGGTGCCTGGGTCGTGGCTGTTGACGGCCACGCTGGTCATCGGGGCCGTGCCGTTGGCGACGGCCGCGGCGTCGGTGCTGAAGTACACGTTGTGGGTCACGGCCCCGCGGCCGGCCCGCCAGCCGAGATCCGCGTTCATGGCCACGCCCGTGGCGTTGTTGGCCGGCTGAGGCTCCCTGGCCCGGGCGGGGATGTAGTAGAAGCGGACCTCGCTGAGGCCGTACTGCTGGAGAATGCCGCCCCAGTTGTTGTTGGCGGTGATTCGGACATATCTGGCGGCCACACCCGCGAAGTCAATCGTCGTGTTCGAGGCGTAGCCGGCGGCGCCGGAGGCCCGGGCGAACTGGTGGGTCGTGCCCAAGGTGGTCCAGGTCGCGCCGTCTGCGGAGTATTGAATGACGGCATCCTTGATGCCGAACCCCACGGTCCCCTCCAGAGGCGAGTTGTGGTTCCAGACCCGCATCTGGTGGAGTTTGTACTTGTTGTCGAAGGAGTACTTGATCCACGTCGGCTGTTCGCCGCTGCCGGAGCTGAGCCACATGGTGGTCAGGTCGGTTCCGTGCAGGTCATTCGTCAAGCCGGAGCCATCGACCGTCTTGCCGGGTGTCTCATCGGCGCTGGCGATGCTCGACGCCTCGGCGGTGATACTCGCACCGGGCAGGACCAGGCTGTGGGGCTCGACCGTGAAGCTCCAGACCTTGCCGGGCTTACTCCAGGGCCCGCCGGGGGTGCTGCTCTGATCCACCCGCCAGTAGTACGTCGTATCGAATTGCAGGTTGAGGCCCGCGGTATTGAAGGCGGGGCTGCTGACAACGCCTCGCACGGCGGCCGGCGCGCCATCGTTGACGTCCGTGAAACTGGCGCTGAGGAGTACTCGGTGGCCGTTCGTCGCGGCCGTGCTGTCGCCGGGTGTCCATTGCAGGGTGACGGTGGGTACCACGTCGGTAGCTCCATTAGCCGGAACCGGCACGGAGGCCAGCGATGTGTCGACCTTCTCCAGGTCAAAGCCATTCATGGCGAAGAATGCCTGTTCGGTCGGGGTATTGGCTCTGCAGTGAAAGACCAGGGTCACGGGCGAACCGTTGGAGGCGATCCTCGTCTTGAAGACGGAGATGTCGGCGAAGTTCAGGATGTTGTCGCCGCCGCGCGAGTTTGTGATGTCGAAGTTCAGCGTTGTCTTGGAGCCGGCGGCGTCGTTGACCGTCACGTCGAACCGGCCGGTCTGGTTGTCGCCGTCGTGGTGATACGACGACCAGTCGTACAATCCGGCGGGCAACCCGCTGATCGTCAGGGTCATTGGGTCTCCGGCCTGGCGATTGTCCGTGCCGATCCAGTCGAGGATCAAGGGCTGGTGCACATCGGTGTAGGCGTTGGTGCCTGAGCCGGTTCGGTTGACCATCCGCATGGCCGCCGCAACGGCATTGGCCGCCCATGTGGGCTGGATCGTAACGTTACCGCCGAACGCGGCGTAGTTCTGTGCGGTGAACGTCGCGGGATTGATATTGGTGGCGAAATACGCCTGGTAGCCAGGCTCGACGGGCCCGCCGGTCGGCGTGAAGTCGATCTTCAGCGTCTCGCCGGCGGCCGCGGAAACCAGCACAAGGGCCAACAGCACAGCAAGCAGGGGTCTCCATCTCATGATCGTGTCCTCCAGTCTTACAGACTTCCTTCAAAAGAAAGCACGCCAAGCCCGCGCGAGCCCGGCACTGCCTAAAGCCAAAACTCACAGGCACACATCCCCCACAACGAGGACGCGACTCGTACAATCACCGACCCAGGTTTGGACGGAGAACGGACGCCCCGATTATGAACGGCGGCGTCTCAGCGCCAGAGCACCCAGACCCAGCAGTGCAATCGTCGCCGGTTCAGGGACGACCTCGAAGCCATTGATGACGAAGAATTCCACGTTCGCGGCGGGCGCGACCCCGGTCTGGGATCTGCCGACCGGATTGGTGAATGTCAGGACGATGGGCGAGGAACCGTCGCTGGTGATCATCGTGGCGAACTTGGAGGCGTCGGCGAGGGTCGTAATACCGTCGTTGACTCTATCGGTGATCTGAATGCCCGTAAAGGTCCTGACACCCGATGCATCGGCGATGACGACATCAAACTCGCCCGTCTGATTGTCCGCGTCGTGATGGTATGAAAGCCAGGGGTACTCGCCGGCTGGCAGACCACTGATCGTGATGCTCATCGGGTCGCCATGCTGACGTCCATCGGTGCCGATCCAGTCCCTCAAGAGGTCCTGCATGGCGTCCATATTGGCGCCTTGGGCGCGATCGAGCACACGCATGGCGCTCCAGTTCGGCGGCGCCAGGGGTGGATCCCAACTCAACGAGACCGTCACCGTCGTTGCAAACGCATTGTAGACGCGAGGCGTGTAAAGATCCACGGCATTGGCGTTAACCCCGCCGAACTGCTCGAACCCATCCTGTACCGGCGAGGTCTGGTTCCCAAAATCCACCTTCAGCGCGGCTTGCGCACTTGACAGCGCCACGAGCAAGCTCGCAGCCACAAACCAAACCACTACTCTCTTCATCGGCCCATCTCCAAAAACAAGAACAACACTTCAGTTAAACGCCATCCGTCCGTCCATGACCGTGCCCCACATGGGACACCCGCGATATGTCCAATTCAGCATCCAACTCAAGGCGTTTGAGCCCCTTGCCACATCATAACTATAATGTTACGGGGGCCGTTTAAGGAACCTCATTTCGATGAAAAAAAACCGTCATTTTGTGCATGGTCCGCCCCCTCACATGGGGTCATGGGAAGGGGGTGTGATAAAGGGCGTGCGGCGGACACACTATTTTGTGCTGTGGGCACTGCGGTACTGGGAGGGCGTCATGCCCTTGTGGTGCTTGAAATACCGAGCGATGTTTTTGATGTCCGAGTACCCCAGAATCGTGGCGATCTTCGAGATCGGCAGGTTTGTTGTGACCAGCAGACGGGCCAGTTGGTCCACCCGGACGCGCTTGATCTCCTCATGCACGGATCGGCCGAGGACCTGCGCAAAACGGTCGTAAAGGCTTCTGCGGGAGATAGATACGGCCTTGAGCACGTCATCGACCTGGATGGGCTCGCTGACGGCCCGGCGATGGATGAACTCCAGCGCCGCCAGGACGTCGCGGTCTCCGACGGCGAAGATGTTCGTTGACTGGCGGGCGACGACATGGGTCGGGCGCACCATGATTCTGGAGCAGCCGGGCGCCCGGCCAGCCATCATCCTGTCGAGAACGGCGGCCGCTTCGTAGCCGGCTTTCTCGGCGCTGAGGGCGATGCTCGACAGCGGCGGCGAGACCAGGTCGCAGATCAGGTCGTCGTTGCCCAGTCCGATGACGGCTACATCCTCGGGCACACTGAGGCCGGCGACCATACATGCCTCCAGCACGTACTGGCTGCGGTCGTCGTTGCAGGCCATCAGACCGACCGGCTTGGGAATGGCCTTGAGCCATTCGGTCATGGTTGCCTGCTCGGCCTCCCAAGAGTTGCTATCCGGGGGCCGGGAGCGCTCGCGTGCGTAAAAATGCGTTTCAAAGCCCGCCTCGGCGACCCGCCGACCAAAGTGCCGTCCGCGTTCTCGTGACCAGTAGTACACCCCGCCGAAGCCGCAGTAGGCGAATTGTCGAAACCCGCGATCGAGCAGATGCTCGGCGGCCATCCTGCCGATGGCGGCGTCGTCTGTGACGATATTGGGCACTCCCTCGAAGGGTTCGGTATACGGGGAGACCACGGCGGGTATGCCCATTTTGAGAATCTCTTCCGTATGGGCCCGCGTGTTCTGTTCTCGCAGGACCAGCCCGTCGACGTTCAGTTCGCGTACGTGCTCAATGGTTACTTCGTCGCCGCCGGCGCCCCAGTAGAACGGCGCCCTCTTGTAGTAGATCCAAGTTCCATGCCCCCTCGAATAACGAGCCATGCCCCGGATGATCGAGCGTCCGAAGGTGCGGGAGGTTTCCATCATCAGCATGACTCTGCGTCGTTGCGCCATATTTCGACCTGCACCATCACCGTCGGTGGTTAACGAACCCATCCATCATAGCGGCGGAAATGCGGGCATCAAGCCTGTCGATGGGGGAATGCTCCGCCGCGGTTCACAGGAGGGTGCGCCCACGGCCACTGCCGCGGACGTGGGACACCTATTGGCGTCCATAGCGAAACGCCCAGCCTTCCGCCATGAATTCCAGGTCTTCCGTCTGATCGATGGGGGGGGAGTTCTTGCCGTAGGTGGTTGCACCGGACTCCCAGAGTTTGTCCACCCGCTCGATGGTGTACGGGTCCCGCCATTTGCGAATTTCGGCATGGCCGTCGCAGTAGCCCAGGGTGCTGCTGTCGCCGTGGTTGATGGCCAGCGGGCCCCACCACTGCCACGGGCCGCCGTTGTTGTACTCGGGGGCCCCCATCACGAAATGGTGGCTCGCGTTCCAGTTGCGAGACTCGGAACTCTCGACAAAGACATAGCGGCGCGAAGGCTGACGTATTTCATTGAATCGCTTGATCTGGTTTTTGTTGTCGGCGGCCCGGTTGCCGTTGAGACAGAATGCCAGGCCGTAGGATACGAATTTCGTCGTCTTGTCGTAAATGCTGATATGTTTGTCGGCCGGACAATGATAGGCGTTGGGATTCTTGACGTAAGGGAAAAGGACGCCTAACTCGATTCCGCGGATTTCGTCTTTGTCGGTTACCTCGGCAATCTGGTCGATATTGCACCGTGTGCCGTCGGCTTTCCTTGGGATTCCAATCCAGAACTCGCCCGTCTGGTTCGCACCATCGTCGTCGGCACTCATGATCTTGCCGTCGTTGCTGTCCATGTACATGAACCATCCCACGGACAGGTTCTTGACGCCGGCCATACAGGTGATTCCGGCGGCCTTGCGTTTGGCCAGCGTCAAAGCGGGCATCAGAATCGCCATCAGAACCGCGATAATGGCAATGACTACGAGCAGTTCGATGAGGGTGAAGGCCTTCTTGTTCATGGTTGCGCCCCACCAGAGCCAACTGAGAATCGTACAACCGTGGATGTCATGGGCCCTATAACGTCGGCCCACCCATTCATCTATAATTGTATGGGCACGCGGGTTCAAACGAAACGTCATTTTGCCCCAAAAACTCGTCATGTTGTGCATCGAACCGCCCCGTACGACGCCATAGAGCGGTCGGATGCGGTCGGGGGCAGCGAAACCGCTTGGAATCCAGGGCTTCGGCTGCTATAATGGAGTACCTTCATTTCAGGAACACGGCGCGCCGCGCCGGCGTGCTGGATTCGGACAAAGGGCCTTCCTGGCAGGTATCGCAGACCATAGTGGTTGTCGGCAGGTGGACATGAGAAGAGCAACACTGATCGTTGGGCTCGCCGCATGCCTGTGCCATCTTTGCCTGCGGCCGTTGTGTGCCGCCGGGCCGGCGCTGAAGGTCGATTTCGGCCTGAGCACGGGGCCGGTCCAAAGCGGCTACCAGGGCTATTTTGCGGTCAACGCTGTTCCGTCCAGTTTTACGGCACAAAGCTACAGTGTCTTTGGGACTACGGTGACGATCCGTCCGACGTGGGTTGCCGGTGCGGTTGCCGGTGCGATGCGGATGGTCGACCGGGGCGGCGGCAGCGATACCCCGGACCTGCTGAGGGACTGGATCGGCACGGACAACCGCCAACAGCCGGGCGACCCCATGACCCTGACCATCAGTGGTCTGCCGCCGGGTCTCTACAGTTGGCTTTCGTACCATCACGACACCGGCAATCAGACCGGCCCGTTCGATGTGACCGTCAACGACGCCCTCGGCCCGGCGACCACGCTGAATATCGACTGCACCTCCGGAGAAAGCGACGGGATCCGCAGGATCGCCGACGCGGCCACCTTCGCCACGCAGATCGTCTCGGACGGCTCCGATGTTACGCTCGTTTTTGACGCCCAGTTCAGCACGCCCACCACGCTGGCCTTTTTTCTGATGAATGCGTTTATCCTTGAGGCGCAGAACCCCTGTTACAACGCCCCGCCCGTCATCAGCGGCCCGGCGGCCCTGACCGTCTTCATCCATCGGCCCCTCCGTATGGCTATGACCGTCACGGACGACGGCAAGCCCTATATTGAGGGCTGCGATCCCAACCAGCCGGATGTGGGTATTCCTTGCGGTCTGCAATACTACTGGACCCAGAAGAGCGGCCCGGCGCCCGTTAATTTCGATCCAATAGAAGCCAACATCAAGGACCCCAACATTACCTTTACGCTCGCCGGGACGTACGAACTTTCTCTGGTCGTCTGGGACGGGCCCATCGGAAGCGGCGACGAGAGCGGCAAGATAGCCGAGCATGTCGTCATTGTCGAGGCCGTCGCGCCCGTCGCGGGGGACATCGACCAGAATGAGATTGTCGACTTCCGCGACGTGCGTTTGCTGGCCGCGCAGTGGCTTGATGAACCGGCCTGTATCGGTGAGGGCTACTGCGCGGATATCGACGGTGACGGGGTGGTCAACGGGCGGGATTTCAGTTTACTGGCGCCCAACTGGCAGACGGGCACCGCCAAGATCGTCATCAATGAGTTCCTTGCCTCCAACGGCCAGACCCTGCTCGACGGCGACGGCAACGCCTCCGACTGGATTGAGTTGCTCAATCGTGACAGCCGACCGGTGTCACTGGACGGCTGGCATCTGACCGATGACAGGTCTGACCTGCGAAAATGGCCTTTCCCACCGACGGCGATGATACCGGCGGGTGGTTACCTGGTGGTTTTTGCATCGGCGCAGGCCACCGACACCTACGTGGACCCCAAAGGCTATCTGCACACAAATTTCGCCCTCAACAGGGAAGGGGAGTACCTGGCGCTGGTCGGCGCCGGCGGTGCGGTTGTGCATCAATACGCCCCTGTTTTCCCTCCCCAGCAGCGCGACATCTCATACGGCATGTGGTACACGACCGAGCGCTATTTCGCCATCCCGACCCCCGGACAGGCCAACGAGGCGGCCTTCCCTGGATTCACCGACAGGCCGACTCACAGTCATCCCAGGGGGTTCTATGATAATCCGTTGGTCTTGCAGATCCACTGCGAGACGCCGGACGCTTTCATCCGATATACCCTGGACGGCTCCGAACCGGCCGAGGGGCACGGACAGGTCTACGACGCCAACGTGCCCATCACGCTGACCACGACCACGACGGTCCGCTCGGCCGCCTTCAAACCAGGCTGGAGGTCGGGGGGCGTTACGACACACACATACATCTTTGTTGACCAGGTGGCGCTGCAGCCGGCGGACCCGCCGGGCTGGCCCGACAACTGGGGTTATGACTCCGAAGTCGGCGGGATCGTCCCGGCCGATTATGAGATGGACCCGCGCGTCGTCAACAACACGCTGCCGGGCTACTCCATCCGTGATGCGCTGCTGGATGTGCCCAGCGTCTCGATCTCGATGGCGCCCGACGACTTCATCAGCAGTTCCACGGGCATCTATGCCAAGCCTTTGAACCGCTGGGAGCGCAAGTGCTCCATCGAGTACCTCCGTCCCGACGGCGGCGACGAATTCCAGCATGACTGTAAGATCGAAATCCACGGCAACTCCAGCCGCCGTCCTTATCGCATGCAGAAGCACTCCATGCGCCTGACCTTCACCAGTCTCTATGGTCCTCCGAAGCTCGATTACCCTCTCTTTGAAGCATCGGATGTCGAGCGGTTTAACCAGCTTGTGCTGCGCGCGTGTTTCACCGACTCGTGGGGTCTCGTGTCCTGGGTAGACAGCCGTTACCGTCCGAACGACTCGCAGTACATCCGCGACGTGTGGATGAAGGAGAGCCTGCACGACATGGGGCAGCCGTCATCGTATGGAAGTTTTGTCCACCTCTACGTCAATGGCCTCTACTTCGGTCTGTTCAACCTGTCCGAGCGGCTGGCCGACGATTTCTTCGCCGATCACCTGGGCGGTCTCAAGGAGCATTGGGAGATCAACGCGGATTTCGGCACGCCCGGCGCCCGCTGGAACGCGATGATGGCCGTGGACCCTTCCACGCTTGAGGGCTACACGCAGATGCTGCGGTATCTCGATGTCGAGGATTTCGCCGACTACATGTTGCTGCACTTCTATGCGGACGCCGAGGACTGGCCTCACCACAACGGCTATGCGGCCGCCAATGCGCTCAGCGGCGACGGACGCTTCCGATTCTTCGTCTGGGACCAGGAGATCGTGCTCGATTACCATTCCCGAGCGGCCTCCCGCATCGGCGCCACCGGCGGCGTGGGAACGCTCTTTCAGAAGATGCGCACCAGCAGCGAGTTCCGCCTGTTGTTCGCGGATCGCGTGTACAAGCATCTGTTCAATAGCGGGGCACTTAGCCAAGCGGCATCCCAACAGCGGTACGCCGAGATCGCCGGTTGGATCGACAAGGCCATCGTGGCTGAGAGCGCGCGGTGGGGCGATACCCAGATGAGCACTCCGTATGGCAGCACGATCGGCCAGCCGTCGCCCCTCGACGACATTAATCACAACCTCTATCCGCCCGTTCCGAACGGACCGAACTACTATTTCACGCGGGAACAGTCGTGGGTCGTCGAACGCGACAATGTGATCAACAACTACATCCCCGCCATCCACAACACCGCCAACTCGTGGGCCATCCTCAATCTCCTGCGCGGGGCGAGTCTCTACCCAAGCATCGATGCGGCGAGGTTCCTTATCAACGGCATCGAACAGCACGGCGGCTACGTTCCCGCCGGCGCGGTGCTGAGCATGGTCAACCCGAATGCCGGCGGGACGATCTATTACACGCTCGACGGCGCCGATCCCCGTGTGCCGGCCGCCGCCGAGCCTCCGACGTCGGCCGTCTTCGTCGCGGAATCGGCCGCCAAGCGGGTCCTCATCCCCTTGGCCGACATCGGCACGGGCTGGACCGGCGGCGCCGAGCCTTATGACGATTCGGCGTGGACGGCCGGGACCGGCGGCGTCGGCTATGAGACCCAGACGGGTTACGAGCCGTATTTCTCCATCAATGTCATCGCGATGCGGAACACAAACCAGACCTGCTACATTCGCATTCCATTTACCACAACGGCCGGGCAGTTGGCGGGCCTGACCTGGCTGAGCCTCAACGTCCGCTACGACGACGGCTTTGCGGCTTATATCAACGGCACGCTGGTCTGCAAGACGAGCACGGCCCCGGAGACGCTGCAATGGAATTCCGGCGCCCTCGGTAGCCACGATGATTCGCTGGCCGTTCTCCTGGAGAGTTTCGACCTCTCGTCCTGGCTGGGCCTTCTGCATCCCGGCGACAACATCCTGGCCATCCACGCGCTGAATTACACGGCGGCCAGCACCGATTTTCTGCTTTCGGCCCAACTGGTCGGCGGCACGGGCGGCCTGGCCGCCGGCTCAATCAGCCCATCGGCCCTGCCTTATGCCGGTCCGGTCCCGATCGAGCAGACAACCGTCGTCAAAGCACGTGTGCTCAGCGGGGCGCAATGGAGCCCGGTCCACGAGGCCGTCTACGCGGCCGGCCCGGTCGCCGAGAGCCTGCGGATCACCGAGCTGATGTATCATCCCGCCGAGCCGCCCGCCGGCAGTTCGTGGACGGCGCAGGACCTCGAATACATCGAACTGACCAACATCGGGGGCGCTACGATCAACCTCAACCAGGTCCGCTTCACCAACGGGGTGCGTTTTACCTTCGGCGATCGGCTGCTGGCGCCGGGTCAATACGTCCTTGTCGCATCGAATCCGGACACCTTGGTCTCAATGGACGTGAGCCTGGCGGCCGTCATTGCGGGCCGGTACACGGGCCAGCTCGACAACAGTGGTGAGCGGCTGAAACTGGTCGACGCGGTCGGCGCCACGATTCACGATTTCCGCTACAAGGACGGCTGGTACGCCATAACCGATGGGGCGGGTTTCTCGCTGACGATCAGGGACCCACAAGCCGCCCCAAATGCATGGTCCGACAAGTCCGCCTGGCGGCCCAGCGCCATGGTCGGAGGCTCGCCGGGGTTCGACGATTCCGGTGTGGTTCCTGAACCCGGGGCCATCGTGATCAACGAGGTCCTGGCCCACTCCCACGCCGAGGCGTCCGACTGGATCGAGCTGCACAACACCACCGGCCAGATGATCAACATCGGCGGCTGGTATCTCTCCGATAACGACGGCAGCGACACAAGCCGAATGAAATACCGTATTCCCATCGGAACGATCCTCCCAGCCGGCGGCTATATCGTCTTTTACGAGAACCTCCACTTCGGCGCCGCCAGCACGGACCCAGGTGTCGTTGTGCCTTTCGCCCTCAGCGAGAACGGCGAAGAAGTTGTCCTGCGTTCGGCGATCGATGGTGTGCTGACGGGCTACCGAAATTATGAGGACTTCGGGGCCTCGGCCACGGGCGTAACGCTGGGCCGATACCGCAAGAGCGACGGCTCGTTCAATTTCGTTGCCATGAGCAGCCCGACTCCCGGCGCCGCCAATGCCTACCCCCTGGTCGGCCCGATTGTCATCAACGAGATCATGTACAACCCGCCCAGCGGTAACCAGAACGAGGAATACGTCGAGCTGCATAACATAACTTCTTCGTCTGTAACGCTTTACGACTACATCACCTCACAGCCGTGGAAGTTCACCGATGGTATCGAATTGACGTTTCCGTCGGTTTCGCCGGTCACGATACCGGCCGGAGGCTATCTGCTGGTGGTCAAGGATGCGGCCGCATTTACTGCGTGCTATGGTACGCCGCCGGTCGGCGTACAGATGCTGCCGTATGAATCCGGCAACCTTGACAACGCCGGCGAGAAGGTGGAAATCTCCATGCCTGGCGATGTGGACGGCAGCGGCATCCGCTATTACATTCGGGTTGACCGTGTCAATTACAGCGACGGCTCGCACCCGCTGGGAAGCGATCCGTGGCCGGCCGCGGCGGATGGGGCCGGCCACAGCTTGCATCGCAAGGGCCCAGCCCTTTACGGAAACGACGTAGCCAACTGGCGGTCCGCTGCTCCGACGCCCGGCAGGCCATGACCCTGCGACGGCGAAGCCGGTGTGTCGTAGCATGGGCATCCCATTCGCTTCGCTCAGGCCAGGCTTGGCCCTGCCATTTACCCTGTTCCACGGGCGAGACGCCCGTGGGACTCACGGGCAGGATGCCCGTGCTACGTTGACGCCCGTGGGACTGGCGGGCAGGATGCTCGTGCTACTTCCCACACACAAGAGCAGGAGGCGACGGCAAGGGTTCGGCGGCCGGAGGTGTTTACAAAGTGCGGTTTTGCCCGACCCGCGAAGGTCTCTGGACGCTGGCCGAGACCCGGTCCAATCGCAGCGAACTGGCAGGACAAGCGGGCTGTGCTGTACTACTTCGTAAAGACGGACGGGCCGTCTCAATGAAGGTGCGTTTGCGAGAGCCTTGTCTTGCGAGGGCGCATCGGGTAGGCTGGCACCTGCGGCAAACGTGCAATGGAAACGTGCTGAAACCGGATCGGTTCATCGGTGGGCAACCCGGCCATGGCGTATCTGACGAGACACAAGAGCTTCTCACTTGCGGCGGTTGCAGTGCTCGGCATTCTGGGGTCTGCGATGATCGGCGGATGTGCGGCCACGCGGCCGAGCACCGACCAGGACAGCAGCGTCCTGGCCTGCCGTTTGTCGAATTACGGAAAGTATGAGCAGGCGGGGTGGAGCCATCTGCCGTCCATCGGCGTCCGCCACGTGTTTATCCGAGTGCCGCCGCCGGACCAGGTTGAGGCCGTCGGCCGCCGCCTGGCCGAACACGGGCTGACGGCGGTGGTCATGGGCGGCCGCGCGGATCTCTCGCAGCCGGCATGTGTCGACGACCTGGCCGCCCAACTGCGGACTTGCGAGCGGATGGGCGTCAAGTACATGTTCCTCTCGGCCGGACGGCACGAGGCTGATAAACAGGTGATTTACGAGCGTTTGCGGCAAGCTGGGGATATCGCCCGCACGCATGGCGTGACTATCGTCCTTGAGACCCACCCCGATCTGGGGACCAACGGCGATGTGCACCTTGAGACCATGCGGCGGATCGACCACCCCCATGTGCGGGTCAACTTCGACGCGGGCAACATCCACTTCTATAACCGGGACACCGATGCGCCCACGGAGTTGCAAAAGATCATCGATTACGTCGCCACGGTCGAGTTGAAGGATCACAACGGGCAGTATCGTGTGTGGAACTTCCCGGCGTTGGGCAAGGGCGTCGTGGATATTCCCGGCGTGCTGCGCATTCTCAGGGAACATGGCTACAGCGGGCCGCTGGTCATGGAGATTGAGGGCGTTGAGGGGATCGACAGGACGCAGGAACAAATCGAAAAGGACATCGAGGACTCGGTGGCCTATGTGCGGTCGCTCGGCCGGTTCAAGTGATCGCACCGGGTAGCCGTGACACAAACGCCGGTCGACCAAGGCGCAGGTTTCAACAGGGCATATCACAAGCCCGTTCAGACAACAGAACGCAAAGGGGTGCTCAGGATGACGGATGCAGCGAAAGGAAAGAAGTTTCAGCGGTTGACTGTATGGGTCGGTTTTGCCCTGATTGGGTGTGTTTGTGGGCCGGTCCGGGCCGACGAGCCGGCGAGGTTGACGGCGCGCACGTATAACTCGGGCTTCGAATTGGCGCACGATACCTACAACGGGATGGGTACGGGCAGCGACGGGCGGATCTACTATGTCCTGTCTTCGGAATCATATCAGACCGGGGCACAGATGTACTGCTACGACCCGGCCACCGACTCGATTCGGCACGTGGGCGACCTGACGGAGGCCTGCGGCGAGAAGGGGCTGCGGACCATCGCCCAGGGCAAGTCGCACGTGAACTTCGTAGAGCATGAGGGCAAGCTCTATTTCGCCACGCACGTCGGCTACTACTCCATCATCGACGGGATGGAGAAGATCGGTATCCCCCCGGCCGGCTACAAGCCCTATCCGGGCGGGCATTTCCTTGCTTATGACATGGCCGGCGGCACCTTTGAAGAGTTGGCCGTCGCGCCCCGCGGCGAGGGGATTCTCACGATGGGGATGGATACCCGCCGCGGCCGGCTCTACGGCCTGACCTGGCCGACCGGCCGTTTCATCCGGTATGATCTGACCCGGCGGGAGCTGCGGGACCTCGGTCTGACCGCCAAGCTGGGCGAAGACGGCAAGGGACAGGAATACCGCACCATCTGCCGCAGCCTCGTGGTCGACCCCGGCGACGGTTCGGCCTACTTCACCACCGGCGACGGCGACATCCTTCGATACCGTTACGACCGGGACGCCATCGAGAAGGTTGCGGACGAGGATATGAAGAAAGATTACTTCGGGCTCTACGACCCGACCTCGCCCGGCCACATGGGCTACAACTGGCGACAAACTGTCTGGCATGATGACCAGAAGGTCGTCTACGGCGTACACGGCAACTCCGGGTATCTGTTCCGGTTTGATCCGGCGGTCCCGCGCGTCGAGGTGCTGGAGCGGCTGACCTCCCTGCCCTCCAAGCGAAGCGGCATGTTCGACCAGTTCAGCTACGGCTACCTGGGCTTTGCGCTGGGTCCCGACGGCCGCACGCTGTACTATCTGACGGGTGGGCCTGTCTACGTGGATGGCAAACGGGTGCGCGGCAAGAGTAGCACCGCGATGGGCGAATCCAAGGGCATCGAGAATCTGCACCTGATCACGTATGACATTCCATCAGGCAGGTACGCCGACCATGGGGCGATCTTCTTCGCCAACGGCCACCGACCCGCTTACGTCAACTCCATCGCCATCGGAAAAGATGGGACGGTCTATACGCTTTCGAGAATCACCCAGGACGGTCGCACGCGAACGGATCTGATCGCTATCGAAAAGAAACCAAAAAGCTGAAACGGAAAACCCAAAACCAAAGCCCAAAGCCCAAAACCGTCGCCCGTCGGGCTGACTGGAGGACATTTCAATGACCTGGCGAATCATTCTTACTCGATACGGACGGACCGTCGCACCCCGGAAAGGGGTAGGATGGGCAAGTGCCGTTCTTGCCCACGCTGCGGCTTGTCTTCTGATGCTGATTCTCGTAACCGGCCGGGCCTTTGCCTCAGAGTCGTCCGCTGCCGCGGATGCACAACGAGCTTGGAAGGCCGGTGTGGCCTGCGTCGTCATCACGCCGGAGCAACCCATGTGGATGGCCGGATATGCCGCCCGGACCAAACCTTCCGAAGGCAAGGTGCACGACCTCAATGCCAAGGCGCTGGCTATTGAGGACGGAGCGGGCGCACGGCTGGTGATCGTCACGGTCGATCTGCTGGGTATATCACGGGCCATGCGGGACGCCCTGGAGGCCGAGGTGGGACGGCGATACCAATTGCCGCCCGAAGCACTGCTGGTCAGCGCCTCCCATACGCACTGCGGCCCGGCCCTTTGGGATCCTGCATACTCCGTCTACGGCGACACATTCTACGGGCCGTCGCCCGAACAGGCCGAGCAGTCGGTCCAGTACACCCGGGGGCTTCAGGAGAAGCTCGTCCAACTCGTCGGCCGGGCGCTGGAGGACCTGACCGTCGCGAACCTGTCGTACTCCCATGCCCGTGCGGGCTTCGCCATGAACCGGCGATGGAAGATGGAGAGGGGCTACCAGATCAGTCCGAACCCGGGCGGTCCCGTCGATCACGCGGTGCCCGTTCTGCGAATTGACACTCCCGACGGGAAACTCAAGGCCGTGCTGTTCGGCTATGCCTGTCATTGCACGACGCTGAGTTTCTATGAGTTTTGCGGGGATTACGCGGGGTTCGCCCAGGCGTATATCGAAGAACTGCATCCGGGCACGACCGCCCTTTTCATGTCCGGCTGCGCCGGTGACCAGAACCCCTACCCCCGCGGCGGGCCCCGCACCCTGGACTACTGCAAGGAGCACGGCCGTGCCCTGGCCAATGCCGTCGAGACGGCGCTGATTCCGCGGGCCCAACCCGTCGCCGGCCCGCTGCGGATGGCCCTCGACGCGGCGGTGCTCGAATTCGCCGAACCTCCCGCCCGTTCGCAGCTCGAAGAGCAGGCCAAGTCCGCCAACAAGTACGAGCGGCGCCACGCCGAGACCCTGCTGGCGGAACTGGACCGGACGGGGGCCATCCGAACCACGTATCCTTATCTCGTGCAGGTCATCGAATTCGGGGACGATATGACCCTGGTTGCTCTGGCCGGCGAGGTCGTGGTGGATTATTCGCTACGGTTGAAGTCGGAGTTGCCGGGTCGGCCGATCTGGGTGGCGGCCTGTTGCAACGACGTCTTCGGGTACATACCCTCTGCGCGAGTCCTTAAAGAGGGTGGCTACGAGGCAGGTGATATGATGGTCTACACGCCACTGCCGGGTCCCTTCGCACCATCGGTGGAAACGCTTGTCGTGGGCAAGGTCCACGAGTTGGTCGACAAATTGCGGACGGCGAAAGGCAACTGACGTTTGCTCAGTCGCCATAGCCGTCGGGATGGTCCCGGTGCCACTTCCAGGCCGTCCCGACAATTCGCTCCAACTCGGGCATCCTCGGGGTCCAACCCAGCTCGGTCCTCGCCCTTGACGCATCGGATGTCAACACGGGCGGGTCTCCGGGCCGCCTGTCGGTTTCCGTTACGTTGAAGTTTTTGCCCGTGACGGCCCGGATGGTATCAATCACCTGCCGAACCGAATAGCCGGCCCCATTGCCCAGGTTGTAGACCAGTTCCTGGCTGTCGTCGAGCCTCTCCAGGGCCAGCAGGTGGGCCCGGCAGAGGTCTTCGACGTGGATGTAATCGCGGATGCAGGTGCCATCGGGCGTCGGATAGTCCGTGCCGAACACCTTGATGTCTTTACGCCGGCCCATCGCCGCCTGGATGATAAGGGGTATCAGATGTGATTCCGGGCGATGGTCCTCGCCGAGGCGCCCGTCGTCGCCGGCCCCGCAGGCGTTGAAATAGCGAAGTGCGGCATACCGCAGCCGCCCCGTTTGGCTCTGGTAGTGGCACATCCGCTCCACATCGAGCTTGGATTGCCCGTAGGGGTTGATCGGGGCCTTGGGCGAATCCTCGGCAATAGGGGTCCCGGCCGGGATGCCGTAGACCGCGGCGGTGCTGCTGAAGACGAACCGCTCGACGCCCGCGGACTCCATGGCCGAAAGCAAGTTCTGTGTGTTCGAGAAGTTGTTGCGGTAGTAATCCAGTGGCCGGGCCACCGACTCGCCGACCTCGATAAACGCGGCGAAGTGCATGACCGCCTCGATATGGCGGTCCCGAAGCATCTCGACCAGCAGCCGATAATCCGCCAGATCGCCCCGGATCAGGGTGGCTCGGCCAACGGCCGCCGCATGGCCCTTGCTCAGGTTGTCAAACACGGTCGGTTCGTGCCCGGCCTCAGCCAGCATCGCCGTCATGTTACTCCCGATGTAACCGGCCCCGCCGCAAACGAGGACTCTCATTCCCCCTGACCCCCCTGGCGATCGGCAATCCGGGTCTCGATACGCTGGAGCACTGCGGCGGCCAGCTCGTTGTCCGGGCCCAGGTCGACCCAGGCCATATTCCTGGTCTGGGCCTCGCTGAGGCTGAGCCTCTGAAGACTCTGGGTGCTCTCGGAGTGCATCTGATACGCCCGGGCGCTGCTGGTAGTCCGGTGTTCCGTAAGACTCAACCGCTGCACATCGGCCCGGCAGTCGATATTGACGGCGTCATCGGCCTGGCGGACCCGGACTTCCACGATGCGGCGGACGTTCTGAAGATTCGCTTCGGCCTTGTTGAACGGTCCGACGTTGTCATTACGCCACAGTTCGAACCATTGCGACCCGGTCAATGGGGCCGTCCGGACAATCCCGGCATTGGGATCGGCCTTTTCGATAGTGAAATGCATCCTGGCCAGCACGTCTTCCGACAGGGCCATTGCCTCGGCTCTGTCCAGGCCGGCCACCGCCAGCGGCTTTGGTGGATCGACCGCCTGCTCTTTGGCGCATCCGGACAGCAGGCCTGCCAAAATCAGGGCAAATCCCAGTCCGGATGCCGTGAGGCATCGAAGTGGGGTGTGTTTTGAGGTCTTCCCATACATATCAGGTCATCCGTGAACGCCTTTGGGTCAATTCAGCCATGATTATACCCGTGCCGCCCCGCAGCCTCAAGCGAAACTGCTGATGTCAATCAGATACATCTGCCGGCCGTTGCCCTCATGGCATGAACTACGGGAATTGCCGTCGCGGCAGCGACTTGTTGGAGAAATTGACGCCGGGCGAATGTTTTTTTTGACATTTTTGCACACGTTCAAATCAGGGCCGGCATTCGCCATCGACAGTGCTGACAGGGCCCAAGACGCCGACTGCCGGCGAATACCCTTGGGCCAGGCGGCTATCGTCGGCGTCCGCCTGCCTATGTCAATATGGGCGATTGTAACTGCCGGCGGCGTATTCGCAAGCGCCGGTTGGACATGTGGATGGCTAAAGTGCCCGCGGGGTGGGAGTCGATACCGACTTGAAATCGGAACGGACTGAAGTTTCCACACAACATGGCCTCGGCACAGACACAGAATGTTGCAACCGAACTGCTCAGCCTGCCCATGGGCGGCCTGGTTAAACAGTTTCTGGACTACCTGGGCGTCGAGGCGGGACTGGCCGAGAACACCATCCTGGCCTATGGGCGAGACCTGCGGACATTCCTGCGTTTCTGCCACAAACGCGGCGCCGGGCGTCTGGACCAGTTGACGCCGACGGTCATCCAGCAGTTCACGCGGTCGCTCAGCGCCGACCACATGAGCGAGAGCACCGTCAAGCGAAGCCTTGCGGCCATCCGGATGTTCCTGAGATTCGGCAAGATGATGGGGATGCTCGCCGATGACCACACGGCGGTGCTCGACGGACCCAAACTATGGCAGCGTCTGCCGACCGTTTGCAGCACCAGCCAGGTCCGAGACCTGCTGGCGGCCCCGGCGCCGCAAGAGCCCTTCTATCTTCGTGACAAGGCGATGCTGGAGCTGCTGTATGCAACCGGCATCCGGGCCAGCGAGCTGGCGGGGTTGAGACTATCGGACCTGAACCTCGATATTGGATACCTGCGGTGCCTGGGCAAAGGGGGGCGGGAACGTGTTATCCCGGTGGGGCGTGTGGCCGTGGCCGCTGTCACACACTACATCCGTGGCCTTCGACCGGCCCTGGCCGGGGCATCGAGCGGCGATTTCCTCCTACTGTCGCGAACCGGCCGACCCATGAGCCGTATTGAAATATGGCGGCTGGTTAAGAAGTATGCTCTGCGCGCCGGTATGGGCCGCAATCTGACGGTCCATACATTGAGGCATTGCTTCGCCACGCATCTGTTGACAGGCGGCGCGGACCTGCGAAGCGTTCAGGAAATGCTCGGACATGTGGATATCTCCACAACGCAGATATACACCCATGTGGATAACGAGCGACTGCGGAGTATTCATCGCAAGTTTCATCCCCGGCCCTGAGTTGTCGGCGGGCCTGATTCCCATGTATCAAAGCCGAGGCGGTGTCCGTCCTGGAAGAGGCGGCGCTGCGGTCCCCGTGCGGAAACTTCGCACAATTTTTTGGCTGTCGAGGCGAAAATGGGCGCTATCCGGTTGACTTTGCGCAGTCTGAGGGCTTATGATAGTGTTTGAGTTTATGCGCACTTTTTGCTGAGGTCTTTCCAATGGATGGAATGCGATTCCGTACAACAGTGCTGGTAGCCATGCTGGCCGTGTGCGGGATTGTTCTTTCCCAGGAGGCACCGTTGGCCACACCGACGGCAGGCACGGCTGAGCAGGGGACGGCCGTGGACGACCAACTCGAGATCATCAAGAACGCTCTGCTTAAGGGCACAAGCGACGATATTCGCATCAAGGCGGCGACGGTGCTGCTGGCGGATACCGCCCCGCCGGCCCGTGCCATGCTGCTGGAGACGCTGGCCGACACGAAGAACGACGCCGCACGAACCGCTGTATGCAGGGCATTGATGCAGGGCCGGACGGCGCAGAGGACCCTCGTCAACAAGGCGGATTTCATTGCTCCCCTGATGAGGATGGTCTCTGGAGCGAATGCCGAGCTGGCCCGGCTGTCCGCCGACGCGACGTTGGTGTTCAAATACAACGAGATCGCGCCGTCCATTGAGGCGTTGCTCGCCGATCCGAACGCCCCTTCGAATGCCCGGCTCAACGCGGTCTACGTGCTGAAGCTGCACCCGGACGTAGGTGCGGCTATCAAGCTTATACAGCTCATCGACGACGCGGACTCCAAGGTCGCGGCCGCTGCCATGAATGCGGCGGTTCTTGCGGGGCTTGCGACCGGCAAGGACCCTGCCGCTCGTCTCCAGATCGTGGACCAGCTTCGGCAGGAAGGGCCGGAAGTCTTTTTGCAGAAAAGACTTATCCAACAACAGGCCGAGGCCCGTAAGTTGGAGGTGGAGCTTGCTGCCTGGCGGGAGCGGTACCTGGCCGAGTTGAACAAGCGGTATGAGGCCATCGGGGACGACGCCGCCAAGGGCAAATTCCTCGCGGATCTGCTGGCCGGCGATGAAACGACCGTCAAGCTCTGGGCCCTTGAGAAGGTCCGCCAGGGCCGGGTGGGCACTACGACAAATCCCAAGATGGCCGCTGAACTGGGCGATGTCCTGGTGAAGCTCGTCTCCGATACCCACCGCGACGTGCGGCTGCGAACCGCCAGGTTGTTGTCGCTGATGGGAGAACTGCACTCCGCCGAGCAGCTTCTGGCACAACTGGGAGTCGAAACGGATGATGAGGTCCGAACCGAACAGTTCGTGGCGTTGGGTGGGGCGGTCTACCATGCCTCTCTGCCCAATCCGGGTGTCAAGGTCGCCCCGGAGGTCCGTAAAAAGACGCTGACCCTGGCGATGGAGTTCCTGGGCCGGTCGGATGCTCGCAAGGCTCGGGAGGGCGCTGACGTAGTGCGGAAGCTGCTGGAGCAAAACGGCCTGACGGCTCAGGAACTGACGACCTACCTCAGCGCCGTCAGCAATCGTTACCAGCAGGAGTCAGACCCCAACAACGGGAGCCTGCGGAGCGAGCTGATGGCCGTGATGGGGGCCTTGTGCGGGCCGCGGTGTATCTGCCGGGACGAGGCGGCAAAGATATACAAGCCCTTATTTGACAATGCTTTACAGGATTCGAGTGAGGCGGTCAGGCTGGAGGCTGTCAATGGCCTGATTCAGATTGACAAGGCTGCGGCCCTGGCCCAGTTACGAGAGAAATATGCATCCGATAAGAATCCAGCCATCCGCGCCGCCCTGAGAAACCTAGCCGGGGAGGTCGGTGGCGAGCAGGACCTGGCGTGGTTGAGCGGCAGCCCGGGCGCCAACGGCGAGAGCGAGTTGGCATGGCAGGCTATGTTGAAGATATTCGGCCGTTCTTCAACAGCTGTTGTGGAGACGTGGGCGACGCGGCTTTCCGGAAGCCCCGAGGCAGGTGCTTTCGTCCTGTCGGGCGAACAGCGGATCCAGTTGCTCACAATCCTTGAGCAGAAGGCCATGACGGACAAGAAGACCGCTCTGGCCACCAGCACGGCGCTCCAATTGGCCTTGTTGTACCGCAAGAGCGGCGATTTTGAGCAGGCGGCAGCGTTTCTGCGCAAGGCTCTGGATTCCATTGAGAAGCCGCAGGACAGGGCGGTCGTCGTGGCGGATCTCGTGGACTGTTACCTCAGACAGTCGAAATTTGATCTGGCCGCCAAGCAGCTCCAGATATATCTGGCCGCCCAGGATCTGTCGGTCACAGGGCCAGTGGCGGTGCAGATAGCCGCGTTTCTGGCTACACCCCCCGCGGGCGTGGATCCCAAGATGGTTCTCAAGGTATTTCAGGACCTTCCGGTCGGCGCGGACCTGTCGCGTCCGAACTGGCAGCGTCAACTTCGCCAGTGGGAGGCCATGATCAACACCGTTGCCGACCCAAACCAGCCCCGAGCGGCGGGAGGGTGAGCGGGCTTCATGGCAGGGGATTCGCCGGGGTTGCTTGCAGTAGCAGTGTTGAAAACCGATTTTTTTAGAATTTTCGGTGTTTTTCTGTTTGCAGTTGCCCTGCGTACCTGTAAAATCCACCATTTATTGTGATTTGCGTGTTCGACATCCGCGCGCTCCTGTTGTCTTCGCATTTAACCGACGACGAGGAACCAAGGGTGGCGTTCGTTTCTTTTTGGCGTTTGCTGTGTGCCGGCGCCCGGGCCGTCGGGGATTTGGACCGGTGCAGGGGGCGGCAGGCAGTGGCGGTCCAAGTTGCTGCTGTAGCTCAGTGGTAGAGCGCGTCCTTGGTAAGGACGAGGTCATGGGTTCAAGCCCCATCAGCAGCTAAGTGCACGCTGTTCAAGCCGTGGCGCTTGCAGAGATATCGTGAAGTTCGAGGCTATTCGAAACAGTACAGTCAGGTTTCAGTTTCTATTTGCCGGGTTGCTAACGAACCAGTCCACAAGAACCGGGCACATTGGAGGTTAATCTTAAGATGGCTAAGGCGGTATTTGAGCGAAAGAAACCACACGTCAACATCGGTACAATCGGCCATATCGACCACGGCAAGACGACTCTGACGGCGGCGATTACCATGCGCATGGCCAGGAAGTTCGGCGGCACCGTCAAGAAGTTCGAAGACATCGACAACGCGCCGGAAGAGCGCGAGCGAGGTGTGACGATCAACACCGCCCACGTGGAGTACGAGACGGCCGCCCGTCATTATGCCCATGTGGACTGCCCGGGGCACGCCGACTACATCAAGAACATGATTACCGGCGCGGCCCAGATGGATGGGGCGATTCTCGTGGTTGCCGCCAGCGACGGACCGATGCCGCAGACCCGCGAGCACATCCTTTTGGCCCGTCAGGTGAACGTGCCGAAGATCGTGGTCTTCATGAACAAGGTGGACCAGGTGGACGACCCGGAACTGCTGGATCTGGTTGAGCTGGAGATCCGCGACCTGTTGAGCAAGTACGAATTTCCGGGCGATGAGATTCCGATCATCAGGGGCGCGGCGCTGGCGGCGATGGAGTGCGAGGGTAAGGACGACGAGGCCTGCAAGTGCGTCGACGAGTTGATGGAGGCGGTCGACTCCTACTTCCCGCTTCCTCAGCGGGACATCGACAAGCTGTTCCTGATGCCGATTGAAGACGTTTTCAGCATCAAGGGGCGCGGGACGGTGGGCACGGGTCGCGTGGACCGCGGAGTCGTCCATGTCGGCGATGAAGTCGAGATCGTCGGCCTGGCCAAGGATATCCGCAAGACGGTTTGCACGGGCGTCGAGATGTTCAACAAGACGCTGGACGAGGGGCAGGCCGGCGACAACGTGGGCCTGTTGCTGCGAGGCGTCGAGAAGAAAGAACTGCTTCGCGGCCAAGTGGTCGCGGCGCCGGGCAGCATCACGCCGCACACGAAGTTCGAGTCTGAAGTATACGTGCTGACGAAGGAGGAAGGCGGCCGTCATACGCCGTTCTTCGCCGGTTATCGTCCGCAGTTCTATTTCCGCACAACGGACGTCACCGGGCACGTGGAGTCGCTCAAGAGCCGCGAAGGCAAGCCGGCGGAGATGTGCATGCCGGGCGACAACATCGCCATGGAAGTGCATATCATCGCCCCGATCGCCATGGAAGAAGGGCTGCGTTTCGCCATCCGTGAGGGCGGGCGAACCGTGGGCGCCGGTGTCGTCACGAAGGTGATCGAATAGACGCGTCCGTTGCAGCGGATCGCAGGTTGGACAATCGATTTTGAAGGTGACGTGGTCGCGGCGGATACCGTCGCGACCACGCTTGTCGCATCGGACATGCGTGGCGGCGGCCGGACACGGCGGCGAACGCCGCGACCGTCCGGCGGGGACCGGTCTCTCATATGGCCAAGAAAACGAAAAGAGAATACATAACGCTCGAGTGCAGCGAGTGCGGGCGGCGCGAGTACAGGACCGAGGTCAGCGTGGCCGAAGGCACGCCGAAGTTCACGCTCAAGAAGTTCTGCAAGACCGAGCGCACACATACGACGCACAAGATACGGCGCAAGTAGACGCGGGCCCGCCGGGCGCAATACGATGGAGCCATAGGCCAGTAGCTCAATTTGGCAGAGCGTCGGTCTCCAAAACCGAAGGTTGGGGGTTCGACTCCCTCCTGGCCTGTTTGGACCGCTGGGTCGACGGTCGACCTATCATCCGGACGGCAAGTCAAGGTTAAGGTTCACGGTATGACGTTTGACATTTATAAACGCGGGCAGGGCAAGTACACCCGGCTGGGCAGCGCCTTCGCGGGCGCGATCATAGCGGGTCTGGGCAGCTATACGCTGTACAACACGCAGCTTCGGGCGACGGATCTGAACCTGTGGGCTCAGGCTCTTGTGCCGGTGGGGTTGTTCGCGGCCTTGTGCGTTTTGTTGTTCTGGCTGGTCAACAAGGCCTCCGTGGCGGATTTCATGATCGCCGCCGAGGGCGAGATGAAGAAAGTCAGTTGGTCCAGCCGTCAGGAGATCACGGTCTCGACGATCATCGTGATCGTCGTGGTTGTGCTGATGGCGGGGTTGATCGGTATAACCGACGTGATTTTCCAGGTTATCTTCCGTTCGATTCTGACGTAGCCGTTTTCATGATGATTGCAACCCTTTGAGACGCCTGTTGCGAGAGGTCTGATACGACGATGCAATGGTATGTTCTACGAGTCGCGGCGAACAAGGAACTCCAGGTCAGGGAGGCCCTCCAGCAGAAGGTGGAGAAGGAGGGTCTGCACGAGATCGTGGGGCGCATCGAGGTTCCGGTTGAGCAGATCAAGCGGATCCGCGGCAACAAGCAGACCGTGCACAAGCGCAAACTGTACCCCGGCTATGTCTTCATGGAAATGCAGTCGGAGGCCGACGGGCGCGTGCCGGAAAAGGCGTGGTTCATGATCAAGGGCACCGGCGGCGTCGGGGATTTCATCGGCACCGAAGGGATTCCGACGCCGATGCGCGACACCGACGTGGCCAAGATGCTGCTGGAAGCCGAGAAGCCCGATGAAGCGCCGAGCATCAAGGTGGAGTTCAAGAAGGGTGATATGATCAAGATTCGCGAAGGCGCGTTCGAGAATTTTGAGGGCGTCGTGGACTCGATTGACGCGGAGCGCGGCATCGTGAAAGTGATTGTGACGATCTTCGGCAGGAGCACGCCGCTGGATATCGAATACTGGCAGATAGAGAAGGTGTGAGTTTTTCCGCCGGCGGCGACCGCGGCGGGATTCCCTGAATGTACGAGGTGTAATCAGTGGCTAAGGAAGTGACGGTTCAGATCAAGCTGCAGGCTCCGGGCGGACAGGCGACGCCTGCCCCGCCCATCGGTCCGGCGCTGGGTCAGCACGGCGTGAACATCGGCCAGTTCGTTTCTCAGTTCAACGAACGGACGAAGGAATTGGCCGGCATGGTGGTCCCGGTGGTGCTGACGGTCTATTCGGACAGGAGTTTTTCGTTTGAGGTCAAGAGTTCTCCGGCGGCGGTGCTGCTCAAGAAGGCGGCGGGCTTGGCCAAGGGCAGTGGCAACGCCAGCAAGGAGACGGTCGGCACGGTGACGGCCGAACAGGTGCGCCAGATCGCCCAGACCAAGATGCAGGACCTCAACGCCTTTGACATCGACACCGCCGTGAAGGTGATCGAGGGCACGGCCCGGAGTATGGGCATCAAAGTGGAAGGATAACAGCACAGGGCCCCGCCCACAGGGCGGTCGTTCTTTTTCAAGAGATACGCCAATGAAACTCAGAAGCAAGAGATACAGCAAGCAAGCCGAGCAGACGAACAAAGAACCGCTGCCGCTTGTGGAAGCCGTGGCGAAGATCAAGTCGTTCACATCGGCGAAATTCGATCAGACGGTCGAATGCGTAATGCAGCTTGGCATCGATCCCAAGCATGCCGACCAGCTTGTGCGGGGTTCTCTGTCGCTGCCTCACGGGATCGGCAAGCAGAAGAAGGTGATTGCGTTCTGCGACGAGACGGAAGCCGAGGCGGTGAAGAAGGCCGGAGCGATTGACGCCGGCTGCGACGCGTTGATCCAGAAGGTGCTGGACGGCTGGATGGACTTCGATGTGGCGATTGCCTCGCCGAAGGTCATGGGCAAGGCCGGCAAGCTCGGCCGGGTGCTGGGTCCGCAGGGCAAGATGCCGTCGCCCAAGAACGGAACGGTTACGTCGGACGTCAAGACCGCCGTGGCGGAGTTCGCCGCCGGCAAGGTCGAGTTTCGCAACGACGCCGGCGGCAACGTGCACGTGGTCGTGGGCAAGCAGAGCTTCGACGCCAGGAAGCTGGTCGAGAATATCGAGGCGCTGGTCTCGCATATCAAGGCGGTCAAGCCCAGTGCGTCCAAGGGCACCTATCTGAAGAAAGTGTGTATCTGCGCGACGATGAGCCCCAGCGTCGCGGTCAGTGTGTAGAAAGCGGATCCGGCGGTTTGGCCGGCCTATTCAGGAACCAGGTGGACCATGAGCAAATTCGTAAAAGAACTGCTGCAACAGGACTTCGAGCAGCGGATCGTCAATGACCAGATCGACAGTTTTCTGATCGTCAATACCAAGGGTCTGTCGGGCAACGAGAACAACCGCCTTCGGGGTGAGTTGAAGGCCAAAGGCATCAAGCTGCTGGTGGTCAGGAATTCGCTGTTCCGCAAGGCGCTGGCCAACCGGGGTATGGATGCGGCCAGGGCGTTGTTCGAGGGGCCCTGCACGCTGGCCTACGGCGGCGACAGCGTCGTCGATATCGCCAAGGAAATGAGCGATTGGGTCAAGAAGATTAAGAACCTGGAGATTCGCGGCGCGTATGTGGATGGGTCGGCCCTGGATGGGAAGGGGGCCGAATCGCTGGCGCAGATGCCGACACGGACGGAATTACTTGGCCAGGGGGTCATGCGGATTCTGTCTCCGGGCGCCCGCGTGGCCGGGGCCATCGCCGGTCCGGGCGGTGTTATTGCCGGCTGTGTCAAGACCCTGGCGGATGCCGACAAAGAAGCAGCATAGCGAGGGATATTTCAAAGGGCGACGGGTATCGCCGGCATCGTGGGCGCGTCGGAAACGCGGATTGATCCGCTCGGCCGGATGGGTCTGTCGCACACATCAGTTTGGATTATGAGATTGCCTTGGCGGCTGTCCCGTAAGGGTTAAACGAGACGGCGTAGTTTCGGCACCCGCAGGGCATTGGACAGAAGGAGTCATTGGAACATGTCAGACGAAGAAAAAACCGAAGGCGCCGCGGGCAAGAACTGGAGCGCCGCCATCGCGGAAATCGGCGATAAGATCGTCGCGCTGACCCTGATGCAGGCCAAGGAGCTTGGCGACTACCTCGAGCAGGTGCACGGCATTAAGCCGGCCAGCGGAGCCGTCATGGTGGCCGGTCCGGCGGCCGGAGCCGGCGCCGCGGCCGAGGAGGCCGTGGAGAAGACCATCTTCGATGTCATTCTCAAGGGTTTCGGCGACAAGAAGATCCAGGTCATCAAGGAAGTGCGGGCCCTGACGGGTCTGGGCCTCAAGGAGGCCAAGGACCTGGTGGATGGCGTGCCGAAGCCGGTCAAGACGGGCGTCAGCAAGGAAGAGGCCGAGGCGGCCCGCAAGCAGCTCGAAGAAGCCGGGGCCACCGTGGAGATCGCCTGAGCCGTGTTCGTGACGAAGGCCGTCAGCACCGTGCGATCGGGCGAAACCGGGGCTTTCATGAACTTTGGAGCATCAGATGAGTCTTGAAAACGTCCGCTATTTTGGCAGAGTCAAGGATGCCGTCGAGATTCCGAACCTGGTGGCTATCCAGCGCGAGGGGTATGACCGCTTCCTCCAGCGCGAGGTGCCGCCGACGCGCCGCAAGGACCAGGGTCTGGAATCGCTGTTCCGCGAGATATTCCCGATTGAGAGCTACAACAAGAAGCTCGTCATGGAATACCTCTACTATGAACTGGAGCGTCCGCACTACACGCCGATGGAGTGCCGCCAGTTGCGGTTGACGTACGGCTATCCGCTGAAGATTCACTGCCGGCTCCGCAGCCAGGAAGGCGACGATATCGCCGAACAGGGCATCTACATCGGTGAAATGCCGGTGATGATCGGCGGCGGGGAGTTCATCATCAACGGCGCCATTCGCGTGATTGTCAGCCAGTTGCACCGCAGCCCGGGCGTCGATTTCCTGATCGAAAGCAAGGAAGGCGACCGCGTGCTGCACGGCGGGCGCGTGATTCCCCAGCGCGGAAGCTGGATCGAGATCAGCGTAACCCATAAGGATGTTCTGATCGTCAAGATCGACCAGTCGAGCAAGATACCGTCGACCATCTTCCTGCGGGCGATTTCCGCCGACTATGGAACGACCGAGTCGATCATGCGGCTGTTTTACCCGACCCAAACGGTGCCGGTCTCGAAACTGACGCCGACGATGTGGGCGGTCGGTCCGGTGGTGGATACGGAAACCGGCGAGATCATCGTCAAGTCCGGCGGCCAGATCGCCGACCGCGTGTCGGTCATCCAGCAGAGCGGCATCAAGAGCCTCGAGGTCATTGAGGAGGTCCGCGACGCCATCATCCTGAACACGCTGGCGGAAGACGACTGTGAAAGCCACGAGCAGGCACTGCTGAAGTTCTACATGCGGCTACGGCCGGGCAATCCGCCCAACCAGGAGAAGGCCGAGCTGTTCTTCCACGAGAAGTTCTTTGATCCGAACCGGTATCGCCTGGGCATGGTGGGCCGCTTCCGGCTCAACCGCAAGCTCAATCAGCAGGTTGACGAGAACGAGATGACGCTTCGTCCCGAGGACTTCCTCAACACGATGCGTTATATCATCGGTCTGCGGAACAATGAAGGCGAGGTTGACGATATCGACCACCTGGGCAATCGTCGTCTTCGGACGATCGACGAACTGGCGGCCGACGAGATCCGCAAGGGCCTGCTCAAGCTCCGCAAGACCGTTCAGGAACGCATGAGCATGCGCAAGGAGACCGACGAGCCCCTGCGTGTGGCGGACCTGATCAACTCCAAGAGCGTCTCCAGCAGCATCAACTACTTCTTCGGCCGCGGTGAATTGAGCCAGGTTGTGGACCAGACGAACGCCCTGAGCCAGTTGACGCATGAACGGCGTCTGTCGGCGCTGGGTCCGGGCGGCCTGAACCGTCGGCGTGCCGGGTTTGAGGTCCGGGATGTGCACATCAGCCACTACGGCCGTATCTGCCCGATCGAGACCCCGGAGGGCACGAACATCGGCTTGATTTCGTCTCTGGCCATCTTCGCGACGGTCGATGAGTACGGGTTCCTGCTGACGCCGTATCTGGTGGTCAAGAACGGCCAGGTGACGGACAAAGTGGCCTACCTCCGCGCCGATGAGGATATGCGGGCGATCATTGCGGCGCCGAATACCACGGATCCGAAGACGCAGCGGATTCACAAGGGCCGCGTTCTGGTCATGCGGGACGGCGAACTGGACGAGGCCGACAGCGAAGAGGTCCAGTATGTGGACGTTTCGACAAAGCAGACGCTCGGGATTTCGGCGGCGTTGATACCGTTCGTGGAGCACGACGACGCCAACCGCGCGTTGATGGGCTCGAACATGCAGCGTCAGGCGGTGCCGTTGCTGCGGACCAAGCCGCCCCTGGTGGGTACGGGCATGGAAGAGGTGGTCGGCCGGAACTCGAGCATGGTCGTGCGGGCCGAGAACGCCGGCACAGTCACGGCCGTGGACGCGACCCGGATCGTCATCAATCACACCGACGAATACGAGCTGGCCAAGTTCATCGGGCTCAACGAGCGGACCTGTCTGAACCAGAAGCCGATCGTGAGGCTCGGCGAGAAAATCAAGAAGGGGCAGATCATCGCCGATGGCGGCGGCACCACGGAGGGCGTGCTGTCGCTGGGCATGAATGTCCTGGTCGGATTCGTGTCGTTCGATGGCTTCAACTTTGAGGACGCGATCATCGTCAGCGAACGGCTGTGCAAGGACGACAGCTTTACCAGCCTGCACATCGACGAGTTCACCGCCGAGGTTCGCGAGACCCGTCTGGGCAAGGAGGAATTCACACGGGACATCCCGAACGTCAGCGAGAAGGCCCTTCGCAACCTCGACGAATACGGCGTGGTCCGGGAAGGCACGCGGGTTTGTCCGGGGGATATCCTCGTGGGCAAGGTCGTGCCCAAGAGCAAGACGGAACTGACCCCGGAAGAGAAACTGCTGCATGCGATCTTCGGCCGGGCCGGCGAAGACGTCAAGAACGACTCGCTGGAGTTGCCCAGCGGCTACGAGGGCGTGGTCATCAAGACCGAGCGGTTCACACGCCGTGGAGCCGCCTCCGACGAAGAGAAGAAGGCGCTCCAGGCCGAAATCAAGGCGTATGAAGACGAGATGCGCGCCAAGCAATGCGTCGTGTTCCGACAGATGATTGAGGCGATCCACGCCAAGCACGAGGTGACCATTGTCGATCCCTCGACCCGCCAGCGGGCGGGGTTCAGCGAGGACGACGAGGTCGTTTCCGAGCAGATCGAGAACTTCGACATCAAATGGGCCAAGCCGGCCGCCGCCAGGGACGACGTGCAGAAGATCGTGGACAAGTACTGGCCCAAGATCAGGGAATTGCAGGAGGAGCGCAAACGCCGGGTCGAACGTCTCAAGCATGGCGACGAGCTTCCCAGCGGCGTGCTTCAGATGGTCAAGGTGTACGTGGCCATCAAGCGGACACTGTCCATCGGCGACAAGATGGCCGGGCGCCACGGCAACAAGGGCGTCATCGCGAAGATCATGCCGGTCGAGGATATGCCCTTCCTCGAAGATGGCACGCCGCTCGACATCCTGTTGAATCCGCTGGGCGTTCCGAGCCGTATGAACGTGGGGCAGATCCTTGAGACCCACCTGGGCTGGGTGGCCAAAGTGCTCGGATTCCATGCCGTCACCCCCGTATTCGACGGCGCCACCGAGGATGATATCGTGCAACTGATCGCGGAGGCCAACGAGAAGATGAAGGCCCGCGCCGAGCAAGTCAAACGGGATAACGAGGCGCCGCGCGAGGACGAGTTCTTCATCAACGTGCCGTCGACCCTCAAGACCCAGTTGTACGACGGCCGAACGGGCGGTCCGTTTGATCAGCGGGCGACCATCGGCTACATCTACATGATGAAGCTGCACCATCTGGTCGACGACAAGATTCACGCCCGCGCGACCGGCCCGTACAGCCTGATTACCCAGCAGCCGCTGGGCGGCAAGGCCAGAACGGGCGGCCAGCGGTTCGGCGAAATGGAAGTCTGGGCCCTGGAAGGCTACGGCGCGGCCTACGCGTTGCAGGAGATGCTCACGGTCAAAAGCGACGACGTCGAGGGCCGCACGAAGATCTACGAATCCATGGTCCGGGGCCAGAACATTCTGGAAGCGGGCACGCCGCTGTCTTTTGACGTGTTGTGCAACGAAATCCGCGGGCTGGGCCTCAACATCCAGCTCGAAAAGAAACGTCTGGGAAGCGGTATCCTGTAGACATTGGCGGGTCAAGGCGTGGCGAACTATCTGTCAACCATTTTGGGAGTCGACCTCACATGTTAGGGGATATATACGATCGCATAAACGATTACGGTTCGATCAAGATCTCCCTGGCCAGTCCCAACGATATTCGAAGCTGGTCGTTCGGCGAGGTCCGCAAGCCCGAGACGATCAACTATCGAACCTACCGGCCCGAGAAGGACGGTTTGTTCTGCGAGCGGATCTTCGGCCCCGAACGCGACTGGGAATGCGCGTGCGGCAAGTACAAAGGCACGAAATTCAAGGGCATCATCTGCGATCGCTGCGGCGTGAAGGTCACGCACAGCCGCGTGCGGCGCAAACGCATGGGCCATATCAATCTGGCGGCGCCGGTGGTGCATATCTGGTTCTTCAAGTCCATCCCGAACCGCCTGGGCACGCTGCTGGACATGAAGACGTCCGACTTGGAGAAGATCATCTACTTCCAGGACTATGTGGTCACCGATGCCGGGCAGAGCCCCCTGTCGGTGGGGCAGTTGCTGACGGAGGATGAGTACCGCGAGGCCACGAACAAGTACGGCGCCAGTTTCAAGGCGCTCATGGGGGCCGAGGCGATCCGCGCCATGTTGCAGCAGTTGGACCTGGCGCAGGTCAGCGCGGAGCTGAGGCAGGGGCTGGACAAGACCAACAGCAAACAGAAGATCAAGGACCTGACCAAGCGGCTCAAGACGGTCAATGCGGTCCGCATGAGCGTCAATCGTCCGGAGTGGATGGTCCTGGAGGTGGTTCCGGTGATCCCGCCGGACCTGCGGCCGCTGGTGCTGCTTGAACGCGACAACTTCGCCACCAGCGACCTCAACGACCTGTACCGCCGCATCATCAACCGCAACAACCGGCTCAAGAAACTCATTGACCTCAACGCCCCCGAGGTCATTATCCGCAATGAGAAACGCATGCTCCAGCAGGCGGTGGACTCGCTGCTGGACAACGGGCGCTGCCGCCGCCCGGTCCTGGGCAGCAACAACCGTCCGCTCAAGTCGCTGACCGACATGATCAAGGGCAAGCAGGGGCGCTTCCGAGAGAACCTGTTGGGCAAGCGCGTGGACTATTCCGCGCGTTCGGTCATCGTCGTCGGCCCGAATCTGAAGCTCTACCAGTGCGGTCTGCCCAAGAAGATCGCACTGGAACTGTATCAGCCCTTCATTATCCGCCAGCTCAAGCAACACGGACTGGCCGATACGATCAAGAGCGCCAAGCGCATGATCGAACGGCGCGATGAGCAGGTCTGGGATATCCTGGAAGAGGTCATTCATCAGCACCCCGTGCTGCTCAACCGCGCCCCCACGCTGCATCGGATGGGCATCCAGGCGTTCGAGCCCGTGCTCGTCGAGGGCAACGCCATCATGCTGCATCCGCTGGCCTGCAAGGGTTTCAACGCCGACTTCGACGGCGACCAGATGGCGGTGCACCTGCCCCTGAGCGTCGAGGCCCAGGCCGAGACGCAGATCCTGATGATGACTGTCTCGAACATCTTCTCGCCGGCCAACGGCGCGCCGATGGTCGGACCGTCGCAGGATATGGTCATGGGCAACTACTATCTGACCCATATCGACCGGCGCACCGCTCCGGGGCCGGACGACCCGATGCCGGCGTTCCGCGACGTTCACGAGGCGTTGATGGCCCTGGAGATGGGCAAGATCGGCCTGCACGACATGATCAAGGTGCGGATTGACCGGCCGGAAGTTACCGGTGACGACACCGGTCTGCAAAAGCCGCCGGCGCAGCCGGTCAAGAAGCTGATCCGCACGTCCGCGGGCCGGTGTATCTTCAACGACATCCTGCCCAAGGGAACGCCTTTCTACAACATGACGATGTCGCAGAAGAAGATGAGCCGCGTCATCAGCGAGTGTTTCGAGCTGACCGGCAACCGCGAGACGGTGGCGTTGCTCGACAAGATCAAGGACCTGGGCTTCCGGTATGCGACGCTCGCGGGTCTGAGCTTCGGCCTGACAGACCTCAAAATCCCGCCCAAGAAGGCCGACATCATTACGGAAACCGAAAAGCGCGTCGCCAAGATCCGCAAGAACTACGACAACGGCGTTCTGACCGAGCGTGAACGCTATAACCAGGTCATCGACGCATGGACCAACGCCCGCGTGGCCGTGACCAATGAGATGATGCGCGGGCTGCAGGAGGACACCGATGAACAGGGCCGGCCGTACCTCAATCCCATCTTTCTGATGAGCGATTCGGGCGCCCGGGGAAGCGTGGACCAGATTCAGCAGCTCGCCGGGATGCGCGCCTTGATGGCCAAGCCCAGCGGCGAGATCATTGAGACGCCGATCAAGTCGAACTTCCGCGAGGGCCTGACGGTGCTGGAGTACTTCAGTTCGACGCACGGCGCGCGCAAGGGCCTGGCCGACACCGCTCTGAAGACGGCGAACTCCGGCTATCTGACCCGCAAACTCATCGACGTCTCTCAAAACGTGATCGTGATGGAACATGACTGCCAGACGCTGCAGGGTGTGACCAAGAGCGCGTCCACCCGGGGCGGGCAGGTGGATATCCCTCTGTCGCAGCTTATCGTGGGGCGAACGGCCCGCGACAACATCCGCAACCCCATCACCGATGAAATGATCGTCTGGGAGAACGAGGTCATCACGCCCGATGCGGCCGGGAAGATCGAGAACCTCGGGCTGGACGCTATCCGCGTCCGTAGTCCGTTGACCTGCGACAGCGCCTTCGGCGTCTGCGCCAAGTGCTATGGATGGGACATGAGCACGGGCAAACTCGTCGAGGAAGGCACCGCCGTCGGGATTATCGCGGCCCAGTCCATCGGCGAACCGGGCACCCAGCTTACGCTGCGGACATTCCACACCGGCGGCGTGGCCTCGCGCGCCATTCTCGAACGCGAACAGACGGCCACCTATGCGGGCAAGGTTCAGTACAGGGATGTCAATGCCGTAGCGTTCAAGAATGCCGAGGGGGCGGACGTCATCGTCGCCCTCAAGCGCAACGGGGAGATCGCCATCCTGGATGACAAGGAGCGCGAACTAGACCGCTTCAAGGTGCCTTACGGCGCCATCATCGCCGTCAAGGACGGCGAGAAGGTCAAGGCCCAGACGCCGCTGTTCGGCTGGGACCCGCACCGGACCCCGATTCTCGCGGAAGTTCCGGGCGTCATTCGGTTTGTCGATATTATCGAAGGCGAGACGATCCAGGTTGAGGAATCAAAGGCCAAGGGGCGGGTCCGGGCGTCCGAGCGGCCCGTCGTTATCGAGCACAAGGGCGACAAGCACCCGCAGATCATCATCGAAGACCAGAACGGCAAGATCCTCGACGTGCATTACCTGCCGGCGCAGGCCCGCATCGAGGTGGACGAAGGCCAGAAGGTCCAGGCCGGGCAGTTGCTGGCCCACCAGCCCCGGGCGACGGGCGGCACGCAGGACATCACCGGCGGTCTGCCGCGTGTAACCGAGGTTTTCGAGGCCCGCAAGCCCAAGGATCCGGCCGCGATGGCCGAGATCAGCGGGCGGGTCGAACTGCGCAGCGACAAGCGCAAGGGCAAGATGACCATCACCATCCGCAGCGAGAGCGGCATGGAAAAGGAGCATCATGTGCCTCGCGACCGCCACCTCAACGTCCACACGGGCGACCTGGTCGAGGCCGGCGACCCCCTGACCGACGGACCATTGGTTCCGCACGATATACTCAGGATCAAGGGCGAGGAGGCCCTCCAGAAGTACCTCATCGGCGAGATTCAGAACGTCTACCGGTCTCAGAACGTCAACATCAATGACAAGCACATCGAGATCATCTGCTCGCAGATGATGCGCAAGGTCGAGATTGATTCGGTCGGCGACAGCAAATTCCTTCCCGGCGAAGTGGCCGACAAGTTTTCGTTCCGCCAGGAGAACGAGCGTCTGACGAACAGCGTCCGCATCACCGAGGTCGGCGACGCCGCGAATGCTGCGGAAGGGCAGATCATCGACAAGAAGGATCTTGCGGCCATCAACGAGAAGATCGAGATGATCGGCGGCGCCCCGGCGAAGGCCAAGCGAGCCAGACCCGCTACCGCCAAGACCCTGCTTCTTGGCATTACGAAGGCGTCGTTGTGGTCGGAGAGCTTCATTGCGGCCGCCAGCTTCCAGGAGACCACCAAGGTCTTGACGGAAGCCTCCCTGGCCAGTAGAATTGATGATTTGCATGGCCTGAAGGAAAATGTTATCCTGGGCCACCTGATCCCGGCCGGCACGGCGTTCAAGCCGCATCTGGAAATGAAGATCAAGCATCTGGTCGAGGCGCCGCTGCCCAGAGACTTCGAAGAAGTCAGGGAACTCCAGGAAGCCAAGGATGCCGAGGCACGAGCCGACGCGGCCATTAAGGAAGCACTTGGACTGAGTTAGTCCAGGAACCTATGTCAGCCAGAGAAACAGACTATGCCTACGATTAACCAACTAGTCAGAAAACCGAGGAAGTCATCGAAGGGCCGCAAGCGCGTCTCGGATATCAGCGGTTCGCCTCAGAAACGCGGTGTGTGCCTGATTGTCAGGACGCAGACCCCCAAGAAGCCGAACTCGGCCTTGCGGAAGATCGCGCGTGTGCGATTGACCAACGGCAAAGAGGTGACGGCCTACATCCCGGGTATCGACCACAACCTGCAGGAGCATAGCACGGTCATCATCCGCGGGGGCCGAGTCCGAGACCTGCCTGGCGTTCGCTACCATATCGTTCGTGGTGTCCTCGATTGCGCCAGCGTGAACGGCCGCAAGCAGGGCAGGAGCAAATACGGCGCCAAGAAGCCCAAGTAGAAGCACGGAACGGTCCGTGAAGGTTTTTCACAGGAAACACAATGGCTAAGAAATTCACCGCTTCGAGTCAGCAGTTGAAGCCCGACCCGAAGTTCAACAGCAAGCTCGTGGCCAAATTCATCAATTGTCTGATGCAGGACGGCAAGAAAAACACTGCTCAGGCGGTGTTCTACGAGGCTATGGACATCATTGAGAAGAAGGTCAAGGATGTGGCCCCGCTGGAGGTCTTCGAGAAGGCCATCAACAACACCAAGCCGATGATTGAGGTTCGCAGCAAGCGAGTCGGCGGCGCCAGTTATCAGGTGCCCATGCAGGTGAGCCCGAAACGGCAGCAGTCGCTGGCGTTTCGATGGATTCTGGCCTCGGCCAGGGGCAAGAAGGGCAAGCCCATGGCCCAGCGTCTGGCGGCTGAGCTGATGGACGCCTATAACGAGCAGGGCGGCGCCATGACGACTCGCGAGAACATCCACAGGATGGCCGAGGCGAATAAGGCGTTTGCCCACTTCGCATGGTAGCAGTGTCGAAACCCACTGCCACGGATCGCTTCAACAACGACCGTGGCAGTTTTTCTTTGTACAGATGGCGACTGACCTGACAAAAGTACGGAATATCGGTATCATGGCCCACATCGACGCCGGCAAGACGACGGTGACCGAGCGGATTCTGTACTACACGGGCAAGACCTACAAAATGGGCGAGGTCCATGACGGCACGGCCGTGATGGACTATCTGGAACAGGAGCAGAAGCGGGGCATTACCATCACGTCGGCCGCGACGAAGTGCCCTTGGAAGGGCCATGATGTCAACCTGATTGATACCCCCGGGCACATCGATTTTACCGCCGAGGTCGAGCGGTCTCTTCGCGTTCTTGACGGCGCCGTGGCTGTTTTTGACGCCAGTGAGGGGGTGCAGGCCCAAAGCGAAACCGTGTGGCGGCAGGGCAAGAAATACGGCCTGCCGTGCCTGTGCTTCATCAACAAGATGGACAAGATCGGCGCCGACTTCGAGATGAGCGTCGAGAGCATCCGCGACAAGCTGCTGGCCCATCCGGTGGTCATGCAGATGCCCATGGGGGCCGACGACTCCTTCCGCGGAATCATTGACCTCGTGTCGATGCAGGCGGTGTTCTATCAGACGGAGAAGATGGGGGCAACCTTCGTCGAGAGAGAGATTCCGGCGGAGCTTCTTGACCGGGCGAAGCAATACCGCGATCAGATGCTGGAGAAGGCCTCTGAGTACAGCGAGGAGTTGATGGCGGCCTATCTTCACGACGAGACGCCCACGCGGGAGATGATCTATGCGGCCATTCGAAAGGGCGTCATCGCCGGGGAACTTCATCCCGTGTTTGTGGGTTCGGCGTTGAAGTACATAGGCGTGCAGCGACTTCTCGACGGTGTGCTCGCGTTTCTGCCCTCACCACTGGACAAACCATCGCTGACAGCGCACAAACCCGGCCAGGAGAAGGTCGAGATGGAGGTCAAGTGCGACCCCAAGCGCCCTCTGGTTGCCCTGGCGTTCAAGATTACCACCGATGCACATGGGGATCTGAGTTTCCTACGGATTTACCAGGGAACGCTTAAGCCCGGCACGCGGGTGCTCAATCCGAATCGCGATAAGCGCGAGAACATCACCCGGCTTTTCGAGATGCATGCCAGCGAACGGCGGCTGCTGGATTCCGCCGGCGCCGGCGATATTGTGGCGGTCATTGGGCTCAAGGAAACGCTGACCGGCGATACGATCTGCGACCCCAAGAAGCCCGTCATGTTGCCCACCATCACGTTTCCGCACACCGTTATTAGTATGTCTATCGAGCCTCGAACCGCCGCGGAAAAGGCCAAGCTGGGCGAGGCGTTGGCGGATCTGCGGCGGGAAGACCCGACGTTCGAGTGCAAGGTGGACCCCGAGACAGGCCAGACGATCATTGCCGGCATGGGTGAATTGCACCTTGAAATCCTCCAGCATAAGCTGGTTCACGATCGGAAGATCGATGTCCGGGTGGGCAAACCCCGGGTGGCCTACAAGGAGGCGATTTCCCACCCAGCCAGAGGGGAAGGCAAGTTTGTGCATCAGACCGGTGGCCACGGACAATATGGACACGTGGTCGTGGAAGTCGAGCCGCTCAGGGATGACAGCGGCCGGTGGAGCCGGGAAAGCGAGTTTATCAGTATTGCCGGGGGCGATGAGGTGCCGCGGGAATATGTTCCTTCGGTTGAGAGGGGCTGTCGCGATGCCTTGTCAAGCGGTGTGCTGGCGGGCTATCCGGTTATCGGACTTCGGATCACCCTTGTGGATGGGTCTTTTCACTCGGTCGACTCTTCGGATCTGGCGTTTGAGCAGGCCGGGGCTATCGCACTGGGCAAAGCGGTTGAAAACGCCGGTCCCGTGCTGCTGGAGCCGATTATGCGGGTGCAGGTGGTGGTTCCGGAGGCCCATTTTGGGGTCGTCCAGGGCAATTTGATGGCCCGACGCGGGGTGATTACGGACTGCCGTCTGCACGGCAATATGCGGATTATCGACGCGAACGTGCCCCTGGCGGAGATGTTCGGGTATTCCAATGACCTTCGCAGCGCCACGGGCGGGCGTGGAACATTCACGATGGAACCGTACACCTACGAGAAGGTGCCGGAGCAACTGGCCAAAGATATTATTCTTTAGGAGGGGCGTTTTTTTTGTTTTTGGCAGGATTTTTTGGGCATTTCATTGACAGATTTTCGTTGCCCTGCTAAACTCCAATCTTTTCAGCCGTAGCGAGCATCGCCAAGGACGGCTTTGCGTAACCCAGTTGGGCTGTGGCATATCTAAACAATGAGGCGTCAAGGACGGTTGTTTTGTTCTTGAGTATGGGTGTCGGGGTGTGTCCGACCCCGGCGGACTTGGGAATCAGGTCGGCCCAGAAGCATTAAGGAAGGCGCCCTTTGCCGGAGTCGCGACACGGCGAACCGGCATCGGGCAAAAGCCTTGCCTGCCACAAGACACAGCAGACACCGCCGGCGTGAGCCGCAAGGGCGGGTATACAGGCGGTGGCTCTGAGCCGTTGACGGCCTTATTCAGGTCGTGATTTGGAAATAGCGTTGACGTTGAGTGATAAGGCTTTGCGGATGTTGTCTCTACAGAGACGGCGGCGCTGAGGTAGGATTATGGCGACGGAAACCGAAAGAATTCGAATCAGAATGGAGGCGTACGACCACCGGGCGCTGGATTCCTCGGCGAAGGAGATCGTCGAGCACGCCAGGAAGACGAACGCCCGCGTGAGCGGTCCGATCCCGCTGCCGACGCGGATTGAGCGGTATACGGTGCTTCGCAGTCCTCACATCGACAAGAAGTCGCGCGAGCAGTTTGAGTTGCGGACGCACAAGCGTTTGATTGACATCCATGAGGCGAATGCCCGCACGGTCGAGGTCCTGAACCGACTGGTCGTTCCTGCGGGCGTTTTTGTTAGGATCAAAGCCTGACCGGCTGACGGTTTCGAGAGAAAGACGAGGCGGCGACCATGCCTATGATACTGGGAAAAAAGGTTGGGATGACGCGGATCTACGATGCGTCGGGCAAGATGATCCCGGTCACGGTGATCCAGGCCGGTCCGTGCAGCGTCTTGCAGGTCAAGACGGTGGAGAATGACGGCTACAACGCCGTTCAACTCGGTTACGACGATATCAAACCGGCGCGGCGCAGGAAGCCGGCCGTAGGACACGCTCACAAGGGGGGCACGGTTCCGAAGCGGTTTGTACGCGAGATGCGTTTGCCGGCCGGGGCCGAGCTGCCCTATCAGATTGGGGATTCGGTCACGGTCTCATCGTTTGCGGACATCAAGCTCGTGGATATCATCGGCATGAGCAAGGGCAAGGGCTTTGCCGGGCCGATGAAGCGTCACGGCTTCGGCGGGTTCCCGGCGTCGCACGGCACCGAGCGCAAGCACCGGGCCCCGGGTTCGCAGGCGGGTGTGGCCGCCAACGCCGGTCGCTCGGGCGGGCCGAAGAAGGGCAAACGCATGGGCGGCCAGATGGGCAACGTCCGGGTCACGACCCGCAACCACCCGCTGGTGTCCATCGATGGTCAGAACCATCTGCTGGTGGTCAAGGGTCCGGTGCCGGGCCCGCCGGACGGTTACTGTATCGTCCGATGCTCGAAGAAGGTGTAAGTACTCCAGACGGAACTCTAGCGATGATTCAGTTGCCTGTTTACAATAAGGATGGCCAGGAGATCGAGAGCCTGACGGTGGATGAGGCGCTTCTCGGTGGCACGGTGCGGTATCCCCTGCTCAAGCAGGCCATCGTGATGTACCAAGCGAACAAGCGGGTCGGCACGTCCGCGACCAAGGGCCGCAGCATGGTCGCCGGTTCGGGCCGCAAGCTCTTCAAACAGAAAGGCACGGGCAATGCCCGCGTTGGCAACATCCGTACGGGCAAGCGGGTCGGCGGCGGTATGACCTTTGCCAAAGCAGCCCGCGATTTCAGCCAACGGATGCCGCAGAAGCAGCGGCGGCTGGCCCGCGACTCGGCGATCCTGGCCAAGATGCTCAACCAGGATGTGGTTGTGGTGGACAAGCTGGATTTCAGCGTGCCGCGCACGAAGGATTTTGCGGGGATTCTCAGTAACCTCAAGATCGACCGCAGTTGTCTGGTGACGCTGGCGGGTTTTGATGAGAACGTATACAAGTCGGCGAGGAACATCCGGCGGCTGGCGGTGATGCCCGTGGCGCAGTTGAACGCCGGGGATATCTGCAGCCACCGCAAGATGCTGTTCACGAAGGACGCCCTGCTGTCGGTGCTGAACAAGGACTCGGCGGGCAAAGGCGATCAGGACCCGGCGTGATTGAGGCCGCCGGGCGGCATCGAGGCGGCGGGCGTTTTGACATAAGGCAGGTCTTTATGGACGACTACAACATTATTGTTCGACCGCTGGTGACCGAACAGGGCATGCACTTCGCCGGTACGCGCAGCGCCTACACGTTCGAGGTGAACGCCAAGGCGAACAAGACGCAGATTCGCAACGCCGTGGAGCGGCTTTACAGCGTGAAGGTGAAGAAGGTCCACACGGCGAACCGGCTGGGCAAGCAACGTCGCCGGGGTCGGCATATCGGCCGAACCGCCGGCTGGAAGAAGGCGGTTGTCTATTTGCATCCGGACTACCACATCGACCTGTTCTAATTCTCAGATAGCGAGTACGTGATATGGGTGTTCGAATTTACAAACCCACGAGTGCGGGACGGCGAAACAGCTCGGTCAACGATTACGCCGAGTTGACAACGACCCGGCCCGAGAAGTCGCTCTGCGTGCGGATCAAGAAGAGCGGCGGACGCAACCACAGCGGCATGACGACGGTTCGTTTCCGCGGGGGCGGGGCGCGGCGCATCTACCGCATCATCGACTTCAAACGGAAAAAGGACGGTGTGCCCGCGAAGGTGGCGACGGTCGAGTACGATCCGAACCGCAACTGCTTTATTTCGCTGCTGCACTACGTTGACGGCGAGAAGCGTTATATCCTGGCCCCCTATGGAATTACCGTCGGCGAGGTGGTCGAGAGCGGTGAATCCTGCGAGCCGAAGATCGGCAACGCGATGCCGCTTTGGGCGATTCCGGCGGGGCTGGAGATTCACAATATCGAGATGACGGCCGGGCAGGGTGGCAAACTCGTCCGCGGCGCCGGCAATGCGGCGCGGATCGTCGCCAAAGAGGGCAACTGGGTGACCGTTGTGCTGCCGAGCGGCGAAATGCGGATGCTGCGCAAGGAATGCCGGGCGACCATCGGCCGGCTGAGCAATCCGGACCATCAGAACGTGCGCATCGGCAAGGCGGGGCGTCAGCGGCATATGGGCCGCCGGCCGCATGTTCGCGGCAAGGCCCAGAACCCCGTATCGCATCCGATGGGCGGCGGAGAGGGCCGCGCCAACGGCGGACGGCACCCCTGTTCGCCGACCGGTGTGCTGGCCAAGGGCGGCAAGACCCGCAACCCAAGAAACATCAGCAACAAGAGAATCATCCGCAGACGCAAGAACAAGAGACAGGGTCAGTTGACCCTGTAGTCCGGCCGGGGTGCGGTCGGAAACTACCGGAGGCCGCGCCGGGTCCATCATGAGAGTTGAATATGAGTCGATCTCTGAAAAAAGGCCCGTTTGTCGACGAGAAGTTGTTCGCCAAGGTCAACAGGCAGATACAGACCGGCGTCAAGGAGCCAATCAAGACCTGGGCCAGGCGATGCACGATTGTTCCCGAATTCGTGGGTTACACGTTTCTCGTGCATAACGGCAAGATCTTCAACAAGGTGTTCGTGACCGAGGATATGGTCGGACACAAGCTCGGCGAGTTCTCTCTGACAAGGACGTTCCGCGGGCACTCCAGCAAGAAGATCAAATAAGGGTCGTGGAAAGCTGACGGTCAAACGAACCACGAGATGTAAGCTATGCTAAGCGCTACGAAACTCAAACAACTGTGTGCCGACAACAAAGTCAGCGCCACGGCTCTGGCCGGGCATCTGGCGCGGGGCGGCTTTGACGAGGTTAAGGCCTGTTCGGCCGTGAAGAACTGGCAGCGCGGTCTGCTCAAGCCGCAGCCGGAGGCGGAGGATATTCGGCGGTTGGCGACGGCGCTGAATGTCGAGCGCAACGAATTGATGGACTGGCGGTCGAGCTACCGTTTCGCCCCGATGAGCGCCCGGAAGGTCCGGCTGGTCACGCAATTGATCGCGGGCCAGGCCGTGCAGGACGCCCTGGATACCCTGGCGTTCACGAATAAGCGGGCAGCGAGCATGGTGAGCAAGGTGTTGAAGGCGGCTGTTGCGGACGCGGACGAACAGCAGGCCGACGTCGATAATTTGTACGTGTGCGAGGCCCGCGTGGATGAGGCGGGCATCCGCATCGGAACCAAGCGGTGGATTGCCAAGGACCGCGGGCGGGCGCATCCGATCCGCAAGAAGGCCTGTCACATTCACATTTCCGTAACGGAAGGCTGAAAACCAGGATCGAACAGAGACTGAATACAGGTTAGCTATGGGTCAGAAAACCTCGCCAATCGGCTTTAGAACGGGAGTCACCCTCGGGTGGCAGAGCACTTGGTATGCTCCGAAGACACTGTACGGAGAGTTCCTCGTGGAGGATCAAAAGATCCGCGATTACGTAGACGCCAAGCATAATCGGAGCATGCCGAAGGGCGCGGTGGCCAAGACGGAGATTGTTCGGACGCGCAACGAGGTGCAGGTTACGCTGCATAGCGCCCGCCCGGGCATCGTGATTGGTCCGCGGGGCGGCGAGGTGGATAAGCTGCGTGAGGAGTTGGAGAATCTCACCGCCCGCAAGGTCAGCGTCAATGTCATCGAAATCAAGGAGCCGGATCTCAATGCCGTGCTGGTCGGCCAGGCTATCGCCGAGCAGTTGGGCAAGCGGGCATCGTTCCGCCGCACCATGAAGCAGTACTGCGAATCGGCCATGAACGCCGGGGCCAAGGGCGTCAAGATCATCTGTTCCGGTCGGCTGGCGGGCTCGGAAATGGCCCGGCAGGAGACCCAGAAGATGGGCAGCATTCCGTTGCACACGCTCGACGCCAACGTGGACTACGCCATATCGGTGGCCCGCACGACGTATGGGGCGATCGGCATCAAGGTGTGGATTTACAAGGGCAAGTTCGGCGAGGAGTTAACGCCGTCGGTCCAGCGGCGGCGCAGACCTCCGCGCCGCGGCGAGGACGGTCCTTCCGGTCCCCGGGGTGGCAGGGGCTCGCGGGAGGCGAAGGCGGCGGATTCTTCGGCATCCGCCCCGACGGGATCACCGGCCGCGGCGCCGAATACAGCGGCCGCCGGCGAGGGGCAGGGTTCCTGAGAACCGGGTTATTATTAGACGTTTTCTTGAAGGTATACAACTATGGCGATGATGCCCAAAAGAGTTAAGCACCGCAAGAGTCAGCGCGGTCGCGTTCGGGGCAATGCCGCTCGGTGCAATTACGTTGCGTTCGGCGAGTACGGTTTGCAGGTTCTCGAGCCGAGTTGGATCACGGCGCGGCAGATTGAGGCCGGTCGTGTGGCGGCCACGCACTTCCTGCGGCGCGAGGGCAAGGTCTACATGCGGATATTCCCGCACAAACCGGTCAGCGCCAAACCGCTGGAAACGCGAATGGGCAAAGGCAAGGGCGAGCCCGAGTTCTGGGTGGCCCGAGTGCGGCCCGGGCAGGTGTGTTTCGAGATCGGCGGCGTGGAGGAGGACATAGCCAAGCAGGCTCTCCTCCGCGTGGCGCACAAGATGCCGGTTCGGTGCCGGTTTGTCAGGCGCAGACACTCGCTGTAGCACAGGAGATCCGTTGATGAAGGCCAGAAATTACCGTGAGATGAGTCTCGACGAGTTGCAGGGCAAGCTGGACGACCTCCAGAAGCATCTGTTCGACCTCCGTAGCCAGGCCGTGACGGAGAAGCTGGAGAACTCCAAGGCCGTGGGCAACACGCGGCGTGATATCGCCCGCATCAAGACCCTCATGCATGAAGTGGAATTGAAGAAGTAGCGTGACAGCTCGCAGTCGATTTGGATGGGATACGGACGGTGCAGCAGAATAAACAGAAAACTCTGACAGGTGTCGTCAGGAGCGTCAGCGGCAAGAAGAGCATCCGGGTGGAGATCCAGTACCGGATCCGGCACCCGAAGTATAACAAGTACATTCGCCGCCGGACCAAGCTCAGCGTGCATGATGAACTCGAATTGGCGGGTGTCGGGGATACGGTGGAGATCGCCGAGTGCAGGCCGATGAGCAAGACGAAGAGCTGGCGTGTGGTGAAGGTGGCTCAGAAGGCCGTGGCGGTTTGACCGGCCGGGTTTCTACGTGTAACGAGATGACGTTATGATTCAGCAGGAAACAATGTTGGACATCGCCGACAACTCCGGCGTCAAGTCGGCGCTGTGTATCAAGGTTCTCGGCAAGGGGTCCGCTAGGGGCAAGTTCACGCGGCCGAAGGCCACGGTCGGCGATGTGGTGTGCGTGGCGATCAAGAAATCCCTGCCGACCTGCCAGCTCGACGACAAGAAAGTGCACAAGTGCGTTATCATCCGCACGAAGGCGCCAGTGAGGCGGTCGGACGGCAGCTATGTTCGATTCGACAGCAACGCGGCCGTGATGATCGACGCCGACGGCAACCCGATCGGTACGCGAATCTTCGGGGCGGTGGCGCGGGAACTGCGCGAGAAGAACTATATGAAGATCATTTCGCTGGCCGGCGAAGTGGTCTGACGGACCAGCGATTCAGGACAGGTTAAATAACATCATGGCTCTGCACATAAAAAAAGGCATGACGGTTCAGATCATCGCCGGCGACCACAAAGGGGCGACCGGAAAGGTGCTTCGGGTGTTGCCGGATAAGAACCGGGTGATTGTTCAGGGGCACAACATCGCCAAGAAGCATGTGCGTCCCTCCAAGAAGAACCCGCAGGGCGGCCGTATCAGCGTGGAGCAGCCGATTCACATGAGCAACGTGTTGCCCCTGAGCACCCGCAGTTCGAAGGGGCGGCGGGTCCGCTACCAGGTGGACGCCGCGGGCAAGAAGAAACGGGTAACAACCGACGGCGCGGTCCTGGACTGAGTCGCCGCGGCGGGGCACAGCGTTGGCCAAGGCCCCAAGGATTGAACGGCAGGAATTGAAGAAGAAATACGATGGCGCGTTTAAGAGACCTTTATAAATCGAAGATCGTCCCGGACCTGACGAAGGAGTTCGCCTATACGAACGTGATGGCCGTTCCGAAGGTGGTCAAGATGGTCATTTCCATGGGTATCGGCCGGGCGGTTCAGGACAAGAAGTTCCTGGAGTCGGCCCGCAAGGAACTGACGATGATCGCCGGGCAGTCGCCGATGGTCTGCAAGGCCAAGAAGAGCGTGTCGAACTTCAAGGTGCGCGAGGGCCAGCAGACCGGTCTGAAGGTCACGTTGCGGGGCGTGCGGATGTATGAGTTCATGGACCGCCTGATCAATCTGGCGATTCCACGGGTGCGCGACTTCCGCGGGCTCAACGCGAACGGCTTCGACGGGCGGGGCAATTATTCGATGGGCCTGACCGAGCAGAGCGTGTTTCCGGAGATCAACCCGGCCGCCGTCGAGTTTCAGCAGGGCATGAACATCACGTTTGTGACGACGGCCCGCACCGATGAGGAGGCCCGGAGGATGCTGGCCTTGTTCGGTATGCCCTTTAAGAAAGGAACCGACGCATAAAACGCGGCCGCGGGATGGCCCGCATGAGCCGCAGGACGGATTTTGGAGCGTTTGAATGTCAACGAAAGCGCTGGAACACAAGGCACAGCAGAAGCAGAAATTCAGAGTTCGGCGGTATACCCGCTGCCAGCTCTGTGGACGGTCAAAGGCGGTCTATCGCAAATTCAAGGTCTGCCGGATTTGCTTCAGGACGCTGGCGAATGAAGGCAAGATTCCCGGTGTGAAGAAGGCCAGTTGGTAGCGCTGCCGTCGGGCATATACACAGTTCAAGAGGCATGAGATTATGACGTGGAGCGATCCTATAGCCGATATGCTGACGCGGGTTCGAAATGCGGCCCGCGTGGGCAAGCCGCAGGTCAACATCAATGCATCGAAGATTTGCGAGGGCATTGCCAAGGTCCTCAAGGAAGAAGGCTACATCGAGGGCTATGAGCGCATCGAGGCCAGGCCGCAGGACATCCTCCGGGTGACGCTGAAGTACGACGAAGACGGCCGCTCGGTGATTTCCGAGATCCAGCGGACCAGCAAGCCCGGTTGCCGGGTGTACCGGGGCGTTGACGACCTGCCCGAGGTGCTGGGGGGGATGGGTATAGTGGTCGTTTCCACGAGCAAGGGCGTAATGAGTGACAGAAACTGCCGCGCGAGCAAGATCGGCGGCGAGATTCTTTGTACGGTGAGCTGATGAGTCGTGTTGGAAAAAAACCGATAGATGTTCCCCAGGGCGTGAAGGTCGAGCAGAAGGGCCAGACGGTCAAGGCGACCGGTCCGCTGGGAAACCTGGCGCTGGATGTGCATCCGGACATCCAGGTCCGGGTGGATGACAACCAGATCATGGTCATCAACGATCAGCCCGAGAGCCGCTGGCACAAGCAGTTGCACGGGACGATGCGGGCGCTGCTCAACAACATGGTCGCGGGGGTCAGCAAGGGCTTTGAGAAGAAGATGGAACTCTACGGAACCGGTTACAACGTCAAAGAGCAGGGCCCCAAGCTCGTGCTGCAAGTCGGGTTCTGCCATCCCGTGGAGTTGCCCATCCCGAAGGGCATCAAGGTCAACATCGAGGTGCCGGCCACCCGCGGCAATGACGTGCCCGCCAAATTCAGCGTGGCCGGGATCGACAAGCACCTGGTCGGGCAGTTCGCGGCGAATATCCGCAAGATCAGACCGCCGGAGCCTTACAAGGGCAAGGGCCTTCGTTACGCCGACGAGCACGTCCAGCACAAGGTCGGCAAGGCGTTCGCATCCGGTGGCGCGTAATGGAAATGGGTCGTTATTATGATGAGCAAAAAAATGGATAAGGCGGCGCTGCGGCGCAAGAAGCATGTGCGCAAGAAGGTCGTCGGCACGCCCGAACGGCCCCGTCTGTCGGTCTTCCGGTCCAACCGGCATATCTATGTTCAGATCGTGGACGACATGGCCGGTGCGACGCTGGTGTCCGCCGGCACCAAGGTCAAGGCCCTGCGAGACCAACTGGCGCGCGGCTCTAACCGCAAGGCGGCCGAGGCCGTGGGCGAGGCCATCGCCAAGCGGGCCCTGGGCGTTGGGATCAAGTGTGTATGTTTTGACAGGAACCGATACCGGTTTCACGGCAGGGTCAAGGCCCTGGCGGACGCGGCGAGGAAAGCCGGTCTGGCTTTTTGATGAAACCATGCTTGAGAATCGAGGATTACATTGGCACTCGAAACACCCCATTTAGCTGAACAGGAAGAAAGGCCTCTCGAAGACACCGTGGTCAAGGTGTACCGGTGTTCCAAGGTCGTCAAAGGCGGTCGGCGGTTCAGTTTTGCGGCGCTTGTGGTCGTCGGCGACAGGGCCGGAAACGTGGGCGTCGGTTACGGCAAGGCGAATGAGGTCCCGCAGGCGGTGGAAAAGGGCGTTAAGGACGCGAAGAAGGCGATGCACACCATCGCCCTCGACGGCAAGACCCTCCCGCACGAGGTTCACGGGCGCTACCGGGCCACGCGCATCACGCTGGTTCCGGCCAGTCCGGGAACGGGCGTTATCGCCGGCTCCAGCGCACGGGCCGTCCTCGAATACGCCGGCGTGCAGGATGTCCTGACGAAGATCTACGGAAGCACGTCGCCCAAGAACGTCGTCAAGGCCACGCTGGACGGATTGCTCAAGCTTCGGAACAAGGAGGAAATCGAGGCTCTGCGGGGGGTGACGATCAACGGTTGACATAGACCATTTTGTAAAGTCGGGTGATCTACATGTTGAGTCATGAAATAACTTCGGTCGTCGGCAAACACAAGGCTCGCAAACGGGTTGGCCGCGGCCCCGGGTCCGGGCACGGAAAGACCTCCGGCCGAGGCCACAAGGGCAGCGGCAGCAGGGCCGGGGCCCGGTCGAGTTCGCTTTACGAAGGCGGCCAGATGCCCCTGTTCCGGCGACTGCCCAAGCGGGGCTTCAGCAACGCGGCGTTCGAGCATCGGTGTGAGGTCGTGAATGTCTGGCAGTTGGAGCGGTTCGATGACGGCGCCAAGGTCGGCGTGGATGAGTTGTCCGCCGCCGGCCTGATCGACAGCGTTCGCAGCACGGTCAAGGTGCTCGGCGACGGCCAGCTTACCAAGAAACTGTTCGTTACGGTGCACAAGTTCAGCCGCAGCGCCGAGCAGAAGATTGTAGGCTGTGGTGGTGAGGCGGTTGCTTTGCAAGGGTGATGCCGGAAAGAAGGCGAGCGGTTCCTGAGACCGCCTGCGAACGATTTCACTAAGTGCATATCGGAAAGCAGAAGGATGATATCGGCAGTCATAAACGTGTTCAGAATCAAGGATCTTCGCAACAAGATCCTCTTTACCCTTGCGCTGCTGATTATCTACCGGGTCGGTTTCCATATCCCCGTGCCCGGATTCGACCACGAGAAGGTCCGGCAGATGGTCGAGTCTCGCGGCTCCGAATCGCCCATCGGCCGAGCCACCGAGTACATGCAGATGTTCACCGGCGGCACGCTCGAACAAAGCAGTCTCTTCGGCCTTGGCATCATGCCCTACATCACGGCGTCGATCATCCTGATGCTGCTGGGCGAGGTGATCCCGGTCCTGAAGAAGCTCCGCCAGGAAGGCCAGACGGGCTACAAGAAGATCCAGGAGTACACGCGGTACCTTACCGTGTTTATATGCGTCTTGCAGTCGATCATGTTCATGAAGATCCTCGGCGGCGACAACCTGACGTATCCGGGCATGTATATCCAGGCGATGATCATGGGCGTCGCGGGCATGACGGCCGGGACGATCTTTCTGATGTGGCTTGGCGAGCAGATCGATGAGTACGGCATCGGCAACGGCATCAGTCTGATTATCATGGCGGGCATCCTCTCAAGAATGCCCTGGGCGGTTCAGACGCTGTGGGGCCGCGTCGATCTGAGCGTCAATGCCCAAGCCAGCGACGTGGGGCCGGCGAAGTTGATCCTTCTGGCGGCCGCATTTGTCTTTGTCATTGCCGGCGCCATCCTGATTACCCAGGGTCAGCGCCGCATTCCGATCCAGCAGGCCAAGCAGATGCGCGGCCGCCGGGTCTACGGGGGCCAGCGGCACTACCTCCCGCTGCGGGTCAACCACGGCGGCGTGATGCCGATCATCTTTGCATCGAGTTTCATGATGTTTCCGCCCATTATCCTGAGCTGGCTCGACAACATCCCCTCGCTGGGCAGGTCCAATCTCTTCCAGCAGATTCAGGATGCCTTCGCCCACGACGCATTCGTGTACAACTTCCTGTACATGCTTCTGATATTCCTGTTCGCCTATTTCTGGGTGACGGTGCAGTTCCAGCCCAAGGAGATGGCGAAGAATCTCCGTGATAACGGCGCCTTTATCCCGGGTCTTCGGCCCGGCCGCCGCACGGCCGAGTACCTTGAGACGGTCATGACCCGGATCACGTATTTCGGCGCGTCCTTCCTGGCGATCATCGCCGTGGTGCCGTCTCTTATTACGGTGTTGTTGGGCATCGACTGGCGGGTCTCGGCGTTTCTCGGAGGCACCGGTTTGCTGATTGTCGTCAGCGTCTCACTCGACTTGGTTCAGAAGATCGAGGCCAACCTGCTGATGCGAAGCTATGAAGGGTTCTCGTCCAGCGGACGGATCAAAGGAGCGTATGCATGAGAGTAATACTCCTGGGAGCGCCGGGCGCCGGCAAAGGAACCCAGTGCAAGAAAATCGTGGACCGTTATGGACTGTTGCACCTGTCCAGTGGCGATCTGCTCCGGAAGAACCGCTCCGAGGGCACCGAACTGGGCAAGAAGGCCCAGAGCTATATGGATGCCGGGGCGCTGGTGCCCGATGAGTTGATTGTCCGCATGATGAGCCAGGCGATCTCCGGGGCCCCGGAGGCGGGTTTCATCCTTGATGGTTTTCCCAGGACCGTGAATCAGGGCGTCGAGCTGGATAAGGCCCTCAAGGCCGCCGGGCGCGGGATCGATGCGGTGATCAATCTAACGGTGGACGACAAGATTATCACCGACCGGATCACGGGCCGCCGCAGTTGTCCAAAGTGCGGCGCCGTGTATCACGTGACGAATCTCAAGCCGAAGGTCGAAGGTCGCTGCGACCACGACGGCGCGGAACTGGTTCAGCGGCCGGATGATACCGTGGAAGTCGTGGCCAATCGCCTGAAGACCTACCACGAGCAGACCCGGCCCGTGGTGGGTTATTACGCAAAAAGTGGCACGGTCCACAATGTTGATGCAGACCGTGATGTCGATGACGTCGCGGCGGCCGTGTTTGAAATACTCGATGGTCTGGCCGTATCGTAGCCGGCCGGGATGATCGAGAGACAGTAAATGGCTATAACGCTTCGCAGCCGCAGAGAAATCGAGTTGATGCGACGTGCCGGCGCAGTTGTAGCCGATGTTCTTTCACAACTTCAAGATATTGCAGAGCCGGGCGTGAGCACGGGCCGGCTGGACCGGATTGCCGCGGAGATGACCCTTGCGGCTGGCGCCGAGCCCCTGTTCAAGGGCGTGCGCAACCCCGGCGCCGGACAGCCTTTTCCCGGCGTCATCTGCGCCTCGGTCAACCATGAAGTCGTTCACGGCATCCCCTCGGAGGATGCGGTGCTCCGAACGGGCGACATCCTGAGCGTCGACTTCGGTGTTCGACTGAACGGCTACTGCGGCGATGCGGCGATGACGCTGGCGATCGGCGAGGTGTCGGCGGATCGGTGGCGGCTGATCGACGTGACCCGGCGAGTGCTCGAGATTGCGATTCGCAAGGTCGTTCCGGGCCTGAAGTGGTCCCAAATCGCCCGCGACATGCAAAGTTACGCCGAGGCGGCGGGCTTTTCCGTCGTTCGCGATTTCGTGGGCCACGGCATCGGCACCCGGATGCATGAAGAGCCGCGCGTGCCGAACTTCGTCAGCCGCGAACTGCTGGTCGATGATATCGTCCTGGCCGAGGGCATGGTCCTGGCCGTGGAGCCGATGATTAATGCCGGCGGCCACGCCGTCAAGACGCTTCGCAACGGATGGACCGTTGTGACGGCTGATGGAAGGTGCTCGGCGCATTTTGAACATACGATTGCGATCACCCGCGGCGGCTGTGATGTACTGACGCAACACCCGTGACCACCGGCCGGCCGCGGCCTATCAGCACGCTTGAAGTATGGCAAAGAAGGAGACAATCAGATTAGAGGCCAAAGTTATCGAGGCCTTGCCGAACGCGGTGTTCCGTGTGGAGCTTCAAAACGGCCACAAGGTTCTGGCGCACGTTTCAGGCAAGATGCGTATGCACTTTATACGCATCCTGCCCGGCGACGGTGTCGTTGTCGAAATGTCGCCGTACGACCTGAACCGCGGGCGCATCGTTTTGCGGCAGTAGCGCCGCGCCGCCCGGCGGGCGCCGGGCCGTATGGCAGGTTTTCGGAAATCGGCCGATTGGACGGACTGATAAGATGAAAGTCAGAAGTTCTGTAAAACGTATCTGTGAAAACTGCAAGATTGTTCGTCGCAAGGGCGTCGTGCGGGTGATCTGCACCAACGCACGCCACAAACAGCGTCAGGGCTGAACCGACCCAGAGACGAAAAGGAGACGCTATGCCGCGTATCGTTGGTGTTGATATTCCGAACGAGAAGTCGATCTGGATCTCGCTGACTTATATCCACGGGATCGGCCGGTTCACCTCCGAGCAAATCCTCAAGGAGGCCAAGATCGACAAGGTCGCCAAGGCCGGCACCCTGACTGAGGATGAGCTGAGTCGGATTACCCAGATTATCGACCGCAGCTATCTCGTCGGCGGCCAGCTTCGCCGGCAGATGTCGCAGAACATCGCACGTCTGCGGGATATCGCCTGCTACCGGGGCATTCGGCATCGACGCGGGCTGCCCGTTCGGGGGCAGTGCACCCAGAGCAACGCGCGCACCCGTAAGGGGCCGCGCAAGACCGTCGCCGGCAAGAAGGGCGTGAAAGAGAATCGATAAGCCCCCAACCGGTGTGGACACATCACCGGCGGGGTGTCGGCATATTGGCAGGAACCCATCATGGCGAAGAGTACAAAGAAGAAGATCAAGAAGAACGTGGCCCGGGCCATCGTGCATATCAAGGCCACGTTCAACAATACCCTGATTACCATCACGGATGTGGACGGCGATACGCTCTGCCGCAGCAGCGCCGGGTGCGTGGGGTTCAAGGGTTCGCGAAAGAGCACCCCGTTCGCGGCCCAGCAGGCCGCCCAGCGATGCGCCGGCGCCGCCATGCGCAGCGGGGTTCGCGAGGTTGAAATCCGAGTCAAGGGTCCCGGCTCCGGACGGGAGTCGGCGATTTCCGCGTTGCAGTCGGCGGGTCTGCGGATTACGGCTATCGAAGACGTAACCCCGCTGCCCCACAACGGCTGCAGACCACCGAAACGAAGACGTGTCTAGGCAATGGGAATAAACGGCTGGAACGGGGTCCCTATCCGTTCCGATGCAGGTTTTTGGAGACAAGTGAACACATGGGACGTTATCTGGGTCCATCCTGTAGAGTGTGCCGCCGGGAAGGCATGAAGCTCTTCCTCAAGGGCGTCAAGTGCGAAACGGCGAAGTGCCAGGTCGAGAAACGCCAGCGGAATCTCGCGCCGGGGATGCATGGCTGGCGACGGCCCCGCCCGAGCGATTACGGCGTCCGGCTTCGCGAAAAGCAGAAGGTCAAGAGGCATTACGGCCTGCTGGAAAAGCAGTTCATGCGGTATTTCCATGAGGCCGAACGCGGCAAGGGCAACACGGGCCAGACCCTGCTGCAACTGCTCGAACGCCGCCTGGACAATGTCGTATACAAGCTGAATTTCGCGCCGTCCCGCAAGGCCGCGAGGCTCCTCATCGCGCACGGCCATATCTATGTCAACGGTCGGAAGGTCGATATCCCCGACTTCACCGTCCGCATCGGAGACAAGATCACGGTTAAGAAGTCGGATCGCAGCCTGAAACTCGTCAAGCAGCAGCTCGAAAGCAATCCGAATTTCACAGTGCAGAACTGGCTGCAACTATCCCGGGAGACGGCCGAGGCCACCATCGTGGCGATGCCGTCGCGCGAAGACGTTCAGATCCCCGTCGAGGAGCAGTTGGTTGTTGAGTTCTGCTCGAGGTAATGCAAATTCCGGCAGGAATCATTTTTGACGCCGGCGCGGCGGCAATGCAGAACGCCGCGGTTATTGGTGGAACATCAGAGGCATGTCGGCTTCGGAAAGTCTGCCGGCGTCCTTTGACAATAAGTGTTGGTCTTTTTTAGATCGGAGGCCTGTATGCGAGTTACGTGGCGAGGTTTGGAGTTGCCGACTCGTGTCGAACGGGACGCGAATGTTTCGAGCGATACTTACGGCCGATTCAGCGTCGAGCCTTTCGAACGCGGATTCGGCACAACGATCGGCAACAGCCTGAGGCGTGTGTTGCTTTCCTCGCTCGAAGGCAGCGCCGTTACATCCATGAAGATCGCAGGAGTCAGCCACGAGTTCAGCTCCATCACGGGCGTGATGGAGGATGTGACGGATATTGTGCTGAATGTGAAGAGTCTGATCGTCCGCCTCAGCGGCGAGGGCCCCAAGACCATGAAGGTCTCGGTCGGCAAGGCGGGGACCGTCACTGCCGCACATATTGTCGCCGATCCGGCCATTGAGATTTTCAACAAGAATCAGGTGTTGGCCACCTTGACTCAGGACGTGAAGTTCGAGATGGAGATGGTCGTCGAGAGTGGCCGTGGGTATGTGCCCGCCTCCGAGCGAATCGCCGACAGCGACCGGTTCGATCAGGAAATCGGCCGCATCCTGCTCGACGCCGTCTATTCCCCCGTTACACGCGTCCGTTATTCCACCGAGGACACGCGCGTAGGCCAGAAGACCAACTACGACAAGCTGATCATCGAGATATGGACCAACGGAACGGTTTCACCGGAGATGGCCCTGGTCGAGGCCGCCAAGATCCTCCGCAAGCATGTGAATCCATTTGTTCAGTACGCCGAACTCGGCGATGAAACGGTGGCCTCGCGTTTCTCCGAGGCTGCCGAAGAGGAAACTCTTGATGAGGAACTCGTCCAAAAGCTGAACATGCCCATCCAGGAGCTGGAGTTGAGTGTCAGAGCCAGCAATTGTCTGGATTCGGCCAAGATCGAGTTGGTTGGACAGATCGCCTCCATGGAGGAAGGCGATCTGCTCAAGATTCGCAGTTTCGGCAAGACATCCCTGCGGGAGGTCAAGCGCAAGCTCGCCGATATCGGGCTTTCGCTGGGCATGCAGGACGTTGAGAAGTATTTGAAGAAAGAAGCGCCGGCCGCCGAGGCACAGGGCTGACGGACGCCTCCGGTGTTGCAACGCCCCAGTGGGTAAGGAATGTGAGCTTATGCGTCATAGAGTAGCTGGACGTAAATTGAGCCGAACAAGCGAGCATCGTCTCGCCATGCGGCGTAATATGGCCGCTTCGCTGTTCGAGCACGAGACCATATCGACGACCATTCAGAAGGCCAAGGAGGTCAAACCCTTTGCCGAGAAACTGATCACCGTGGCCAAGAAGGGCACTCTGGCGGCCCGCCGTCAGGCTATAGCCATGCTCGGCGACCGTGATATCGTCGAGACCGTGGACGGCAAGCCGGTTCGTAAAGGCACCGTGGTCGGTAAGCTGTTCAGCGAACTGGGTCCACGGTACCTCGACAGGCCCGGCGGTTATACCCGGATTATCCGTCTGTCTCAGCGGCGTCTCGGCGACAACGGCCAGCTCGTCCTGCTGCAACTGCTCGGCGCCGATGAGGCCCCGAAGAAGAAACACAGAACCGCTAAGCAACGCCCTCATACCCGAACGGAGCCGGCGACGCCGGAGCCGAAGATGGCAGAAAAGGCGACTGAAGCGGTCGCTGAGTCGCAGGCCAAAGAGACCGAGGCATCGGCGGGGTCCGCCGGTGCGCAGGGGGCTGATACGGCCCCGGAGAATTCGTAGTCAAGCACTCCAAGGGCGGAATACGGACAGCCCGGCCGCCGGCGTCAGGCTGGACCGCATGTTGAACAGTTATAAGGGCTTGGATGAGCCAGGACGAGTGCATATTCTGTAAGATGGTGGCCGACAGCATCCCCACGGCCAAAGTCTACGAGGATGATGTTGTCCTGGCGTTCTTGGATATCGGCCCGCTCAGCGATGGGCACACCTTGTTGATTCCCAAACAGCACTATACCCGGATTGGCGATTGCCCGGAGGATGTCTTGGCGGCCTTCTGCGCCCGGCTGGGCAAGGTGGCTCGTGCCGTTGTTGCCGCGGTGGGTGCCGAGGGCTACAACATTCTGGGCAACAACGGCCGATCGGCCGGGCAACTGGTCGAGCACGTGCATTTTCACATCATTCCCCGCCGCACCGGCGATGGCATTTTCACGAATTGGCCGGCGTATAGGTATCCTCAGGGCCGGATCGAGGCCCTTGCGGCAAAGATCCGCGAGAATCTGTAGTTTTTTCAAATACACACTTGCGGACCACCCCGTGGTGTGATATGATCGGTGCGTGGGTGGCGTGATATACGTCGCCAGAAGTCCTCAGACAAATTGATATTGATCGCGGGGTAGAGCAGTCTGGTAGCTCGTCGGGCCCATAACCCGGAGGTCGCAGGTTCGAATCCTGCCCCCGCTAGTACGTAAGTCATGTAGGGACAGGCACTTATGCCTGCCCCGTTTTTTTGCGCCGCTGGCACTGTAGCCGGAATGTAGCAAAACGTGAGTTGTCATCACAGTGTCAGCCGCATCAGTACCATATGGTAATAATGATATTGGGTTCGGTCTTCTTGGCCTGGACCTCGCCGACGCAGGTGTTCGTCATCTTGATTCGGATGTTCGGATGGGCCTTGATCCAGTCGATAATCTGCTCATCCTGAAAATCCAGCGCCCCGGGATGAAGTTTCGTAAAGAAGGTCTTGACTCCTGTAATCCGATCGGTGGACGGGGCGATCCTGGGCTGGGGCCGCGTGATAGGCTGATTGACGACGATCTTGGGTGGTGCCGGCTTGGCGGCGGCAGACTTTGGGGCGGCGCCGGGAGGCGTTGGTTGGGTTGCCGGCGCATTGCCCATACTCAGCGGCGCATGCGAGACGGACGCGGGTTTCGCTGGAGCGGGCGGGGCGGCAGGTTCGTCGAGATCAAATGGAATAGGGGCTTCGGGATCGTCCGGAAGCGGGTGAGGCGGGTTTGTGGGCGGATGCGGCGCTTTGTTGAAATTGTCCTGGTCCACTTTTCTCGGCCCTCCTTAAGGAGTTCTTGCTCGTGCGCATCGGCCGCGTCAAGCGGAGCGTCCTTCAGAGGTGTAGGCCGCGGTGCGAGCGGTTACAGGTCTGTGAATCTCTGCATCACCGGTTCCAGTACCGGTGCGGGTTCCTGGGGTCTCTGCATATTGTCGGCGTCTGTGCCGGAGTTAATTCGTCGCGGGCCGCTGGTCGATAAGGCGGTCGCCTCTGCTTCTTCAAGCGGACCAAATACCCAATTATACCATGTTACGCCACCGGGAACCAACAGAAAAGACGCTGGCTCGGGCGCGGGCGGGGGGAGGGGGGCCAGTCGACCGGGTGTGTCAAAAGACTTGGGCATTGCAGCAAGGCCGCCTGCCACATCGAGCACGGCGTTGCCGCCCGCCTGTCCTGCCCCAGACGGTTTTGTCAGCAGGATAGGGGCATCCGTAGTGGCGGGGGCCACTGCTATCTTGTTTTCGCTGGATTTGATTCCCGGGTTCTCGGTCGGCTGGGACAGCCGAGCGACCGACTCGGCCGGTGAGTCAGCCACGATCGACAGGGGTTTCGGATGTTCCGTAGGCTCATTCGGTTCGGTCAGTGGATACGGACGGTCAGCGGTTCTTGCCTTGCCGGTCGGAGGTTGCGGCGGACTCTGGGCCGAATCCATGGGCTTCCGGGCAGGCCCGGACGTCTCAGCCGGTCTGTCGGAGGCCGGTGGCCGTGGGGCTTCCTCGGTATCGCTGGGCATGGTGTCCGCCGGTTTGTCGGGAGCAACGGCATCCTGCATGTCCTGTGGCGGTTGGCTCGTGTCGGTGGCGGCCTTGTCGGCTTCGGCTTGGGCTTTGGCGGCTTCGGCGGCGAGCTTATCGGCCTCGGCCTTGATCTTCTCCGCCTCAAGGCGGGTACGCTCGGCTTCCAGTCTCAGCCGTTCGAGTTCGGCCTGGGCCTCAACGGCCCGGCGGCGTGCGGTGTCGGCCTGTTCCGTGGCCCGGCGGACCTCCATACGTGCTCGGGCCTTTTCCGCGTCGGCCTGCATCCGGGCCTCCTCTGCTTCAAGCAGTTGACGCTGACGCTCGCGTTCCTGCGTGTCGAAGCCGAAGGGATCCAGGATCACCTGATGGAGTTCTTCATAAGGGATAGGCGGCTCATGCATCTGCCGTATCTGTTCGACCATCTCCCTGTTTGGGATGCCACCCGTGGAGATGGTCGGCGTCAGGATGAAAATAATCTCCTTGGCCCGCTCCTCGAAGTCGCGCCCGCTGAAGAGACCGCCGATCACGGGTATGTCCTTGAACACCGGCACCCCCCGGATGACGTCGCGTTTCTCGCTCTTGCGGATCCCTCCGATAATCAGGCTCTCGCCGTGGCGGATTCGGTTCTCTTTGTTGCTGATGGTCCGCTCGGTGACGATGGGAATCTGAACGATGCCTTCGGGCGTCAGTTTGGCACTGATTTTGGCGTTCGTCTCCAGTCCGATATAACCGTCGGCGAAGACGTGCGGTGTAATCTGCAGTGAGTCGATCACGTCATAGTATTCGGTGCGCGTCTCAAGGAAGCTATCGAGCGCCCCGCGAATGGATATCTGCTGCAATGGCACGTGCTCTTTCGTTTCGATGCGGGCCTGCTGGCCGTTGACCACCTCCAACGTGGGGTTCATAAGGATCTTGAGGTAGCCGCGGGAGATCAAAAGGTCTACAAGAGCGCGGAACTCGTGGCCGGCGATGCCGATCTGGTGGCCGAACCCCACCTTGAGGCCGAACTTTGCGCGGGCCGGCTCCCGCAGGGCCGCGCCCGGAAACGCCGGGAGCAGTTCGCCTCCCTCGACCTTGCCCCCAAGGGCAATATGTTCGCCGAGGAAGTTCTCGATTTGCAGCGTGATCTCCTTGTCCATCGTCAGATCGGCGTACAGCTCCGATATGAGGCAGTCGATCCTGACCTGAATCGGAGGCACGTCGGCGCTCTGGAGCAACTCCAGCACGGCTGTGACATCCTCGCGGGTCGGGCAACGGATGATCAGCTGGTTGGTCGCGGGATTGGCCGTGACCGTGTAGTCTTTGTGCGAGGTCTCCTGGCCGATCTTGCCGAATAACGTAGACGCGAACTGTGCATGGACAATGCCCTGAAGCTGGTCGGCGCGATGGTACTTACAGAAGTAAAACAACTTGTACTCTGTGGTGCCTCCGACATTCTGCTCGACGATCCTGGGCGGGGTCCTATAGACATCCGGCACCGGAATATTGGGATCGGGCACCGGCTGGATACGGCTGAGGTTATTGAGAATGCTCCGGGCCTGCAACTCGGTCGCTTTCTCCGGTACATAGTCTGCGCAGCCCCCTTGCCCGACCAGAACGGCCCCCAGCGCCAACACCAGAATCAACCTGGTGCACTTGGAGTAAATCTGACAGACTACCATGGATTTTTGTTCGCCACTACAGCGAGGTGCGCGCATCCACCCCGAGGCCGTTACGCGCGACACAGGGACTGACGAAACGCGATTGCGGAGTATTGCACATTTCCGTTTATCGTCCGTACCCCCAAAAATATGCACAATTCAGGCAGCGGGTTCATTTTACCGCAACGCTGCCGATGGACGAAAGACCAAACTGGTGCTATTGTCGCGGCATGATGAAACGACAAAAAACGCCCACGGCAGGACTGATATCGCTGGGTTGTCCGAAAAACACCGTAGACAGCGAGCGGATGTTGGCGGAACTGGCGGTGGCCGGTTTTACCATCGGCGCGGACCTCGCCAGCGCAGACGTTGTTGTGGTCAACACCTGCGGTTTCATCGAGCCGGCCAGACAGGAGGCGATCGAGACGATCCGCGAGGTTGTCGGCTACAAGAGTACGGGGCCCGTCCAACGGGTGCTCGTCGCCGGATGCCTGGCTCAGCGTCTGGGCGAGCGCTTGCTTGAGGAAGTCGAGGGTATTGACGCCGTGGTGGGGTTGGCTCAACGCGACCGGATTGGCCGGATTGCCATTGATGTTCTAAGTGGTTGTGAGCAAAGAAGTTATCTCGGATCATGCCCGCAGGACTGCGCCGACGACAGCGGGCGGGTGTTGACGACGAGCGGGCACTGGGCGTATCTGCGAATCAGTGAAGGATGCAGCCACAAGTGCTCCTATTGCACGATTCCGGCTATCCGTGGGCCGTTCCGCAGCAAACGGCCTGAGCAGGTGCTCCGAGAGGCGAGGGAATTGGCCGATTCCGGGGTTGTCGAGGTCAATGTGATTGCGCAGGACACGACTCAGTATGGGTCCGATATCGGTCTGAAAGGCGGGCTTATCGGTATTATTGCTGGCCTTGAGCAGATAGATAGGCTCGCTTGGGTGCGGCTAATGTATTTGTGGCCGGTGGGGATCACCGGCGAGCTGATCGACACGATTGCCCGTAGCGAGAAGTGTGCCCACTATCTGGATATCCCGATTCAGCACGCCGACGATGCCATCCTCAAGGCCATGCGTCGGCCGGATAATGCCTCGCGTCTGCGGGCTCTGATTGAGCGTCTGCGGGCTGCAATGCCCGATATTATCCTGCGTACTACTGTGATAGTGGGCTTTCCCGGCGAGACGGACGCGCAATTCGAACGCCTGCTCGATTTCGTGCGCTGGGCCCGTTTCGATGCGCTGGGGTGTTTTGCGTATTGTCGGGAGCAGGGCACGCCCGCGGCGGCACTGGAGGGCCAGATTCCGGAGCAGGTCAAGAACGAGCGGGTCGAGAGGCTTATGCTGGCTCAGCAGGAGATCGCCTTTGACAAGAACGCCTCGCTAGTCGGCAGCAGGCTTGTCTGCCTGGTGGACCGGGTCGAGGAGGACGGCGTTCGCATCGGTCGGTACTATGGTCAGGCCCCGGAAATCGACAGTATCTGTATTGTTGAGGGCTGCTTAGCTCGGCCGGGCCAGTTCGTCACAGTGAAGGTAACCGGGTCGCGGGGATACGATTTGCTGGCGAGAGCCACTTAGCGGTTGAACGGCCTGTTTACGGGCGGTAGACTGCCTCACATGATACGGATGGTGCCGAATATTTTGACGCTCGGCCGACTCGTCGGGACGGTCGGTTTCCTGGCGATGGTACTTTACAGTCCGCGGATCGCCGCGGAGGTCCGTTGGAAGTGGCTTGATGCGGCCTTTGTGCTCTTTGTAGTTTCGAGCCTGACCGACATCATCGACGGCAAGATCGCCAGGAAGTACAACGTAACCAGCCGCTTCGGCCGGATGCTGGACCCACTGGTCGACAAGATTCTGGTCTGCGGGGCGTTTATATCGTTCGCCCTGATCGGCCAGCCGCGCCTTTTCGACTGGGACGACACGACGCAACGGGTCATCCAGTGGTCGGTGGCCGCGATACTGATACTGAGAGAGGCGTATGTGACGATCCTGAGGCATTGGGCCGAGACCAGGGGGATCAATTTCGCCGCGACGTGGTCGGGCAAACTCAAGATGTTCATACAGGTCTTCGCTATCGGCACCGTGATGGTCAAGATGGCGCATGTGCCGACGGCGACCTGGGGCTCGTGTTTCACATCAACGGTCTTCATTGTGATGATCGCGGTGACGGTGGCTTCGGGCCTGATGGCGTCGAGGCGGCCGTCGTTGCGGCAGGCCCATCTGCAAACAACGGGGTAGCTATGAGAAATCGCGGTTCTCAGGTATGGCAGGCAGGTTTCCTGTGCGTGCTGGCGGTGATCGTCGGTTTGGTACGCGCCACGGATGTCGAGCCGGCAAAGGATAAGTCCGTGCGGGAGCGGTTCATGCCGGCGCCGGTCGAAGGCAAGGTCTGGAAGCTGGTCTGGGCCGACGAATTCGAGGGCCAGAAGATCGACCAGAACAAGTGGGAGATCATGGGCGACTGGAAGCGAAGGGATGGCTACTGGGTGAAGGAGGATGCGTATCTGGACGGCCAGGGCCATCTGGTCTTGCGGACAAAGAAAAATGGCGATCGCTACACCTGCGGGGCCGTGCGGACGAAGGACAAGTTCGAGCACAAGTATGGCTACTGGGTCTGTCGCTGCAAGTTCCCGACGCAGGAAGGGCATTGGCCGGCGTTCTGGATGTTCACGCCGGGCGTGGGCAAGGTCGGAGATGAGGGGCGCGACGGGACGGAGATCGATGTCATGGAGAAGCCGTGGCGGGAGGACAAGATTACTCAGAATCTTCACTGGGATGGCTACGGGCAGGCGCACAAACATGCCGGCAAGACGTTTGAGTTTCCGGGGGTGAGCCAGGGCTGGCACACGTTCGCACTGCTTTGGCGGCCGGATGAGTACGTTTTCTACGTCGATGGCAAGGAGACGTGGCGTTCTTCGGCCGGGGGCGTCTGCCAGGTGCCCGTATATGCCAAGCTGACCGAGGAGATCGGCCAATGGGGTGGCGATATCACAAAGGCCGACCTCCCGGACTATTTCCTGGTCGATTACGTCCGTGTGTACGACGAAGCGCCACAGCCTTAGAAACTCCGTGGGGGCGGATACTGTCGCGCCGGGTGAGGTCTCCTGTTCGCCGGGAGGCGCTCTTGTGAGCGAGACGTGGGAGGGTTGCGGCGATTCTCGAACATGCGCAATTGACGAGTGCCTGACGCTCGGTGTATGATGTGTTCGCGGCAATGGCCAAGGATGGACGGGTTAAGTTATGGTAAATAAAGGATTTACGCATCTTCACCTTCACAGTCAATACTCGCTTCTGGATGGGGCGATCACCTTCCCCAGGCTTCTGAAACGGTGTACGGAACTGGGCATGGACTGCGTGGCGGTGACGGATCACGGGAATCTGTTCGGTCTGATTGAGTTCTACACCAAGGCGCTGGCGGCCGAGATCAAGCCGATCATCGGAATCGAGGCCTATGTGGCGCCCGGCAGCCGCCACGACAAGAGCAAGTGCTCTATAAGCGATGCGGCATATCACCTCATTCTGCTGGCGGAGAACCAGACCGGCTACCAGAACCTGCTGAAACTGGCGACCATCGGCTTCACTGAGGGGTTCTACTATCGGCCGCGGATCGACAAGGAGATTCTGGCCGAACTGAATGAGGGCATCATCGCGACCAGTGCGTGCATCAAGGGCGAGTTGGCCACGGCCTTTGCGCGGGGGGATGAGCCAGCGGCTTATGCCGCGGCCGAGCAGTACGTGAAGATCTTCGGGCCCGAGCGGTTCTTCATCGAGATACAGAAGCACCAGGGCGACGACCCGGCCGTCTCGCAGGGGCTCATCGACCTGTCGCGCAAGATGGGGTTGGGTCTGGTCGTCACAAACGACGCGCACTTTCTGACCGAGGACGACCACGAGGCCCACAACTGCCTCTGCGCCATCAGCACGGGCAAACTGGCCAACGATCCCGGTCGGCTCATCTACCCGTCGGATGTCTACCTCAAGAGCCCCCTGGAGATGCGGGGACTGTTTCCCCAGTACGAGGAGGCCGCCGACAACACGCTGACCATCGCGCGTCGGTGCAACGTGGAGATCGACCTGAAGACCCGCCATGCCCCGGTGTTTCGTCCGCCGGACGGTATCACTGCCGAGGACTATCTGACGCGACTTTGCTACGAAGGGGCCGAGCGTCTCTATGGCGGCATCAGCGACGAGATCAAGGCCAGGCTCGATCGGGAGCTGGAGGTGATCGAGTCCAAGGGTTTCGCCAGCTACTTTCTTATTGTGTGGGATTTCTGCAAGTACGCCCGCGACCGGGGCATTGCCCTCGGCGCCAGGGGCAGCGGTGTGGGCACGCTCGTCGGGTACTGTCTGGGTCTGTGCAACGTCGATCCGATCCGTTACAATCTGCTGTTCGAGCGGTTCATGGACCCGCAACGCAACGAGATGCCCGATATCGACATCGACATCTGCCAGACGCACCGGCCGGAGGTGATTGATTACGTGCGCCGCAAGTACGGGCATGTGGCGCAGATTATCACCTTCGGGACGATGAAGGCGCGGGCCGTGATTCGCGATATCTGCCGCGTGATGGGCGTGCCGCTGTCGGATGCCGACCGGCTGGCCAAGCTCGTTCCGGCGGCCCTGAACATGACGCTCGATGAAGCGCTGGAGACGGAGCCGCAGTTGCGCCAGGAATATGAGCAAAATCCGCTGACGGCCAAGGTCATCGATATCGGGAGGCGGCTGGAGGGACTGGCTCGTCATGCGTCCGTCCACGCGGCCGGCGTCGTGGTGGCCGATGAACCGCTGACGAACTTCATCCCGCTCTACAAGGCGCCGGGTTCGGAGGACCTGGTCACGCAATACGAAGGCCCCATGGTCGAGAAGGTCGGGCTGCTGAAGATGGACTTCCTGGGCCTCAAGACCCTCAGCGTGCTCGATCAGGCCTGTCGGCTGGTCAAGGACCGCCACGGCGTAGCGATTGACCTGGACGCCCTCGACCTGCACGATAAGAAGGTGTTCGATCTGTTCGCCGCCGGGCGGACCAAAGGCATCTTCCAGTTCGAATCCGGCGGGATGCAGGGGATGCTGATGAAGATGCGGCCGGATCGCCTGGAGGACCTGATCGCGGCCAACGCTCTGTATCGCCCCGGGCCGATGACGCTCATACCAGACTACATCGACCGCAAGCATGGGGCCAAGTGGTCGGTGCCGCACCCCATCATGGAGGAGATCCTGCGGGAGACCTACGGGATCATGGTCTACCAGGAGCAGGTCATGCAGATCTGCAACCGCCTGGGCGATATCGGTCTGCGCGACGCCTACAAGCTCATCAAGGCCATCAGCAAGAAGAAGGCCGACACCATCGCCAAGGAACGCGAGAAATTCATCGCCGGATGTGTCGACAAGGGTCTGAAGAAGCAGCAGGCCCAGGATATCTTCGAGCTCATCGAACGCTTCGCCGGGTACGGCTTCAACAAGAGCCATTCGACGCGGTACTCGTTCGTGGCGTATCAGACGGCGTACATGAAGGCACACTGGCCGGTGGAGTACATGGCGGCGCTGCTGACCTTTGAAATGGGCGACACGGACAAGCTCGTTGAGTACATCAACGAATGCACGGAGATGGGCATCAAGGTGCTGGCCCCGGATATCAACGAGAGCGGCGTGCACTTCACGCCGCTGAACCGTCGGCACGGGGACCAGGAGCAGTCGGTGATTCGGTTCGGTCTGGCGGCGGTCAAAGGGGTCGGCGAACGGGCGGTCGAGCAGATCATCGCGGCCCGCGACAAGGCCGGGCGGTTCCAGAGCCTGTTCCATTTCTGCGAGAACGTGGACATGCGGGCCGTGAACAAGCAGGTGCTTGAGGCGCTCATCAAGGCCGGGGCGTTCGACCGCCTGGGCGGCAATCGGGCGCAGATGATGGCGGGCCTGGAGCAGGCGATGCAGGTCGGCGCTGGCGCCCAGGCGGACAAAAGCAGCGGGCAGATGAGCCTCTTTGGCGCCGCGGCCGCCGATACCGAGTACGCCGACGACATCAACCGGCTGCCCAATGTACCGCCGTGGCCGGAGGCGATGATGCTCAAATACGAGAAGGATGTGCTCGGATTCTACGTGACGAGCAATCCGCTGAGCCACCACGCCGAGACCATCAGCATCTACTCAACGAGGAACACCTCGCAACTGGAAGGCGGGCGGCAGGATGAGGAAATCACTATCGGCGGCATGATTGCGAAGATCCGCACCCACTTGACCAAGCAGGGACGCAACGCCGGGGCCAAGATGGCGGTTCTGACGCTGGAGGATCTGCAAGGACAGGCCGAGGTGGTGCTGTTCTCGCGGGTGCTGGAGGCCAGCGGCGAGGCGGTTGTGCAGGATACGGTCGTGTTCGTCCGGGGCAGGCTGGACTACCGGCGTGAACGCCCGAACATCATCGCTGATGAGATCATTCCACTTGAGCAGGTGCGCGAGAAGCTGGCCGGGCGGGTGCGGATCGATCTGGACGCCGAGCAGGTCACGGCCGAGCAGGTGGCGACGATCAAGAGCCTCTGCCAGACGCACCGCGGCCGCTGTCCGATCTTTGTGACGGTCCACACGCATCGCGGCCGTGTCGTAGCCGGGGCCGACCGCAAGTACGCCGTCAGCCCCTCGGATGAGTTCTGCCGCCGGATGACCCAATTGGTGGGCAAAGACAAGTTCCATGTGTGCAGGTAGGGCTGGCGACCGGCTATCTGCTTGCGTCCCGCAGGCGTTTGGATTACCTTGGGTGCATAACTCAGGAACTACATGATCCGATCGTACCGCCAACGACGTGACGCTGGTCGTGTACCGCACGAGGCCCAGATGTTTCGCTACGCTCAACATGACAGTCGGCGGTTGGCGTCATATAGATGGTAATTCACTTAGGCTGTTATGACGGTTTTTTCGCGTGATACGACGCCGGAGGCCGCGGCGGTGCATCGGGAGGTGTTGCACCGGCTGGGGCCCGAGGGTAGGGTCAAGATGGCTTTCGAGTTGAGCGACAGCCTGCGGGAGACGATCTGCGCGGGTGTGCGCCACCGCCATCCGGACTGGGACCAGCGGCGGGTCAAGCTCGAGATGATACGCCTGACCATCGGGGATAAGCTCTTCAGGGAGGTTTATGGGCAGAAGGGAGGCGAGGCCTGATGGGCCGGGCGGAGTTTCTGCGGAAACTGACGGATGCGTTGGCGGCTGCCGGGATCAGGTACATGATAACCGGGTCGGTAGGTAGTGCATATCACGGGCGGGGCCGGGCGACGTTCGACATCGATATTGTGATCGACGCCGAGCCGAATCAGGTTATTGCCTTCGTTGAGAGCCTATGGGAGGGCTGCTATGCCAGCATCCAGACCGCACTGGAGGCCCTGAAGCAGCGGACCATGTTCAATGTGATCGACAGCGGGCAGGGGTGGAAAGCCGACCTGATTGTCCGCAAGGATCGATCCTTCAGTCGGATGGAGTTCGACCGGCGGCAAGAGGCGCGCATCGATGGTGTAGATGTGCCCCTGGTTTCGGCGGAGGATGCGATCCTCAGCAAACTCGAGTGGGCACAGGCATCCCAGTCGCAAAGGCAATACGAGGATGCCTTGGGTATTGCCGTCGAGCAGTACGACCGTCTCGACAGACAGTACCTTTCGCAATGGGCCGCGGAGCTGGGCGTGCGCGATGAATTGGAGCGGCTGCTAAGAGAGGCGAAGTCCGCGCAGGACGGCGGAGGCAAGACGTCATGAACGAGCGATTAGCGGGCAAGTTCATAGTCCTGGATGGCCCGGACGGCTGCGGCAAGAGTACGCAGGCACGCCGGCTGATGGAATGGATCGGCGGGCAGGGTGTGGAGGCCGTGCGGTTTCGCGACCCCGGCGATACCGCCATCGGAGATAAGATTCGGCAGATTCTCCTGAGCGTGGAGCACGAGGCGATGGCCACGCGGACGGAGGTCATGCTCTACATGGCCGCTCGCGCCCAGTTGTGGCACGAGAGGCTGGCGCCGGCGCTGGCGGCGGGTCGGTGTGTGGTGCTGGATCGGTGGCTGTCCAGTACGTGTGCGTATCAGGGTCATGCGGGCGGCTTTGGCGTCGAGAAGGTGCTGCGGATCGCGGCCGATTGCCTGGAGCGGGTGTGGCCGGATTTGACGATTGTTCTGGATGTGGACCTGGAGACGGCGGCCGGGCGGCTCAATCGTGAACTGGACCGGATGGAACGCAAGGGCGGCGGCTATCATCAGAAAGTGCGGGAGGGGTTTCTGCAACTGGCGGCCGGGCGAGACGGGTTTGTGGGCGTCAACGCGACGGCCGATGCCGACACGGTGCACGAGTGGGTGGTCGAAGCGGTTCGGAGGGCGTTCGGATGATGGGGTTGCGGGATGTGTTTTGTCAGGAGCGGGCCATCGACATGCTGCAGAAGGCCTATGCCTGCGGGCGGGTGCCTCACGCTTATATCTTTGCCGGGGCAGACGGCGTGGGCAGGTTCACCACGGCCCTGCAGTGGGCTAGGCTGCTGCTGTGCCACAAGCCCGTGGTCGCGGGCGGTTTCGCCGACAGTTGCGGCGTTTGTGAGAGCTGCCGCATTTTCGCGGGCGGGGCGCATCCGGATTTCGCCCATGTCTACAAGGAGTTGAGGGAGTATACGAAGGACGGCAAGGGCAAGGCGGCTCCGGTGGAGATGCCCATCGACGTCATCCGAGAGTTCCTGGTGGACAAGATCACGGCCCGGCCGGCGTTGTCGCCACGGCGGGTGTTCGTGGTCAGCGAGGGCGAGAAGCTCAATAATGCCTCGCAGAACTGCCTGCTTAAGTCGCTGGAGGAGCCGCCGGATTTCTGCCATATCATCCTTCTATGCACCCGGCTGGAGCGGCTGCTGCCGACTACGCGGTCGCGTTGCCAGATTGTGCGGTTCGGCCCGGTGGCTGTCGAACGGATCACGCAAAAGCTGCGGGAAATGGGGCTGGCGGGCCCGGCCGTGGAGTTTTTCGGGCGGTTCGCCGCCGGGAGCATCGGGCGGGCGTGCCGGTGGGGTCGGTTGGAACTGGACGGGGCGGGCATCTACGAAGCAAAGAAGGCGATTGTCCAATCGCTGGCCCAACTGCGCTACGGTGGATGCCTGGACGCGGCCGAGCGGTGGATTGCGATGGGCAAGCAGATCGCCGCCGTCTGGGAGAAGGCTGACGAGGGTATCAGCAAGAGCGATATCAACCGTCGCTGCCAGGGTCTGCTGTTGGAGATGGCCGTAACGGCCATCAACGACGCCATGAAGCTGGCCCTGGGGGTGGCCGATGACATCGTCCACGCCGACCAGCGCGGCGTGATCCAGCAACTGGCCGGCTGGATGGGCCCCGAAGGCTGTGGCGCCGGCGTGACCGAAGGCTATGAGGCTATGCGATGGGTGGAATCGTCGGTCAATGAGAAGCTGATTTTCGAACATCTGTTGCTCAAACTGGCTGAGCCGACTATAATGGCTGATCGTGCAGCCGGTTGAGGGGGCGGAGGCGTTCGCCTGGGCTCAAGGGCGAACGGCATGGCACTGAGAAGGCGTTTTTGAGGCCGGGAACCGGCCTTTTTTCAAGGCAATACATGCAGCAGAAGAGTCAGGATTATCGGGCCCGGACGTCGAGACCTCGCAAGTACATGCTCGTGCGGTACGGCCGTATGAACAACCTGGGCCTGTTCGAGCACTCCGAGAGCAAGATTCCCGCCGTACCCGTCCGGGTGGTTGTCAAAACGGGCAAGGGGCTGGAAATGGGCTGTGTCGTGGGCCCGGCGACGTGCTACCGGGCTGGGCAGTGTAAGTACACGCCAGGGCAAATCAAGGAGTACTTCGACCGTAGCGAGATTGAGTACTCGCAGGAGATCGCAGGCAAGTTCGTGAGGTTCGCCACGCCTGAAGACCTGGGCGAGGAGCGCCACCTGCGGAAGCTTGCGGGCGAAGAATTGGAGGCGTGCCGGCGGTTCGCCAGGGAATTGGACCTGCCTATGAAGATCGTTGACGCCGAGCATATCTTCGGCGGTGAACGCGTCGTGTTCTATTTCATGGCCGACGGGCGTGTCGATTTTCGTGAGCTGGTCAAGAAGATGGCGCAGGAATACCAAACTCGCGTCGAGATGCGGCAGATCGGGGCCCGCGATGAGGCCAAGCTGCTGGGGGACCTGGAGAGTTGCGGCCAGCCGTGCTGTTGCCAGCGGTTCCTCAAGGCGCTCAAACCGGTGAATATGCGCATGGCGAAGATGCAGAAGGCGACATTGGACCCGGCGAAGATTTCCGGGTACTGCGGACGGCTGAAGTGTTGCCTGCGGTATGAGGACGCCACGTATATGGAGTTGAAGAAGCGCCTGCCCCGCAAGAATACGCCTGTACGCACGGAGCGAGGCGAAGGCCGTGTTGTCAGCGGGCAGATATTGACCCAACTGATCCTAGTCGAGTATGAAGGCGGCGACCGCGAGGCCGTGCCGCTTGAAGAACTGGACATCCTTGGCCCGGGCGGGGAGTCTCATGAACGGGACCGATCGCGGGAGCCGGATCGCCGCACCAAGGATGCCCCGGCAGATCGGCGTCAGGGAGATCGCCGTCGGCAAGATGGGCGTCGGGGCGCGGATGAAGGCTTTGAGCGGGACGAGGATGAGTTGGACGACGAGATGGATAATCCCTGTGACGAGGCCGAGGGCTGGGATGACACGGCCCAGCAGGAGGAATCCGTCCCGGAGCGTCCGGAGAGGGGCGCTGCCGGCGAAGATGGCAGTTCCGGCGGCGGGCAGGACGTGGACCCACCCCCGGCCACGGAGGATCGCAGGATCGGCGGCGACCGGCGTGAAGGTGACGTCGACCGGCGGGGCGGCGGGCGAGGCAGGGATGGGGGCGGTCGCCGGGGTCGGTCCGGGCGCGGCCGCAGGCGCGGTCGACGTGACAACCGGCGGCCCGGCGGCGGCCAGGGTGGCGGCGGCCGGCAGAATCCGCCCGGTGGTTCGGGGGGGACTTCATGAGCCGCAGGATTGTCGTGACATCGGCCCTGCCCTACGCCAACGGGCCTATCCACATCGGGCATCTGGTCGAGTATGTCCAGACGGACATCTGGGTGCGTTTTCAGAAGCTCCGCGGCAACCAGTGCTTATACTTCTGCGCCGACGATACGCACGGCACGCCCATCATGTTGAGCGCGCGGGCGGCCGGAATCGAGCCGGAGGTCATGATCGAGCGGATGCACGCCCGGCACAAGACCGATTTCGACCGGTTTGCCGTGGAATTCGACAATTACTATTCGACGCACTCGCCGGAGAACCGGTACTTCAGCGAGCTGATCTTCAAACGGCTCAGCGAAGCCAGCTCGATTGTGACGCGGGATGTCGAGCAGACGTATTGCGAGAGATGCGCGATGCCCCTGCCCGACCGGTATGTCCGCGGTACCTGTCCGCGGTGCAAGGCCGAGGATCAGTACGGCGACTCGTGCGAGGTCTGCAGCGCCACGTACCGCACGACCGACCTGATCCGGCCGCGGTGCGCCACCTGCGGGGCGACGCCGGTCTCGCAGACGTCCAGGCATTACTTCTTCAAGCTGGCCGATTACGAGCAGCCGCTTAGGGATCTGATGGCGGCCGGCTACGCGCAGCAATCGGTGGCCAACAAGCTGGACGAGTGGTTCACGGCGGGGCTGCGCGACTGGGACATCTCGCGGGACGGACCCTATTTCGGTTTTCAGATTCCGGGCGAACCGGACAAGTACTTCTATGTCTGGCTCGATGCGCCCATCGGCTACATGGCCTCGTGCAAGAACTACTGCGACGCGCACGGGCTGGACTTCGAGCGGGTCTGGCCCGGAGACAAGTCCCGACCCGGCGAGAACGATGAATGGGAACTCTACCATTTCATCGGCAAGGACATCATGTACTTCCACGCGCTGTTCTGGCCCGCGATGCTCATTGGGGCGGGCTTCAAGACGGCCCGACGGCTGTTCGTGCACGGATTTCTGACGGTCAACGGACAGAAGATGAGCAAGAGCCGCGGTACGTTCATCAACGCCGCGACCTACGCAAGACATCTCGACCCGGAGTTCCTGCGCTATTACTACGCGAGCAAACTGACGGACACCATCGACGATATCGACCTGAGCATCGACGACTTTGTCAACCGGATGAACGCGGACCTCGTGGGCAAGTACGCCAACCTGGCGTCGCGGTCGGTCCCGATGCTGACGAAGAAGCTCGGCGGACGCCTGGGCCGGTTGGATGAGCAGGGGGGGGATCTGGTCCGACGGCTTGCGGCCGCCCGCGAGTCCGTCGCCGACGATTATGAGGCCCTCCGCTATGCCGCGGCGATTCGCACGATCAGCGCGCTGGCGGATGAGGCCAACCGTTACGTCGAACAGAAGCAGCCGTGGACGACGATCAGGACCGATCCCGAATTGACGCGAACGACCTTGACGGCCGTGCTCAATGCGGTGCGGATTCTCACGATTTACCTCAAACCCGTGTTGCCGGTCTACGCCGGGAAGATCGAGCGGATGCTCAAGGTCCCGCCGCTGACATTCGCCGACGTGGACAAGGCGCTGGAAAACCATGACATCGCAGCCTTTGAGAGGCTGTTCGAGAGGATTGACGTTGCACAGGTGGACGCCATGATAGAAGAAAGCAAGCAGGGCCAACCGGCCGTCGGCGCGCCGGCACAGCAGCCGCCGATCGGCGAACCGATCCGGGAAGAATGCACCATTGAGGACTTCATGAAGGTGGACCTTCGCATTGCCAGGGTCCTCAGTGCCGAGCGGGTCGAAGGGGCCGACAAGCTGCTCAAGTTGGAATTGGACGTGGGGGTAGCGAAGAAGACGGTGTTCGCCGGAATCGCCAAGGCCTACGAGCCCCAGTCACTGGTGGGCCGGCTCGTCGTATGCCTGGCGAACCTCAAGCCGCGGAAGATGCGTTTCGGCGTCAGTGAGGGCATGGTTCTGGCTTCGGGACCCGGCGACAAGGACATCTTCATGCTCTCGGTCGACGATGGGGCGGCGCCGGGCCAGCAGGTGAAGTAGATGAGCACGACAAGTCTGGAGGACATTGCGGCCAGGGACGGCCGATTCAACGTCGGCGCCCTGCGGTTTGTGTACGAGGGGCTCAGTTACACGGCCAAAAAGGTCGCCGCTGAGCCGGGGCACGTCAGCGGTCAGACGCTCTGCGACGGTCTACGGCAACTGGCCGTCGAGAAATGGGGGCGCCTGGCGATGATGGTGCTGGACCAATGGGGTGTGCGCCAGACCCGGGACTTCGGTGAGATCGTGTACCTGCTGATTAAGCACCAGTGGATGAGTGCACAGCCATCCGACGCGATCGAGCATTTCGACGATGTCTTTGACTTTCAGACCGTGTTCAAGGACCGGTTTGCCTTCTGACCAGGTCGAGGGCATAAGCCTGGTCGCAGCGGAAGCACAGATGCGGGGCGTCGAAGGGCTTGAATCCGTAGCTTCGGTAGAGTCCGATGGCTTCTTTGAGGACGGCGGCGGTCTCGAGTGTGATTCGGGCGGCGTTCATGCGGCGGGCCTGCGTGATGGCGGTCTCCAACAGGAGCTTGCCGAGTCTGCGGCCGCGATGGGACCGGGCGAGGTACATCTTCCGCAGTTCGCAGCCGCCGTCGGGCATGGGGGCGATGGCCACGGAACCGATGATCCGGCCGTCGGCCGCCTGCACGACGAAGAAGACCCCGCCGACGGCGTCATAGTTGGCCTCGATGTCCCAGAGGTCCGCGTCGATACCGTCGGGATCGGTCGGCAGGCCGTACTCCTCGAGAATCGAGAACACCAGGTCTCGCACCGCCTTGCCGTCGGCATTGCGGGCGCGGCGGAGAACGGGCTGGGCATCGTCGGATGTCTGTGAGGGCCGGCTGTTCATACAGCGGGCAATGTATCGGGTTCTATTATCCGCCGCAAGGGCGGCACCAATTCCGTGAGGGTGCGGAACCAGCCCTTGGCCTTCGGCCAAGGGCTGCCACCCCGTGCGATGGGCAGGGGGGCAGGGGCGGGGTTTTTCCCTGGACGGACAAGAGGGAGGCTCTACAATGGGCCGTGCCGGGGTCCCTGGATTCGTGAGGATCCGGCGCTGTTTGGATATGAACTGGAAAAGGAGTCTGGACATGAGTACAGCAATGGGATTTAGCGGTCGGATGAATCGGCGCGGGATGCTTCGCTCGGCGGCCGGCGCGGGACTCGGCGTGATGGCGTTGGGGATAGCCGGGTGCGAGGAAGCGCAGAAAGTCGGCGGCGGGGCGGCGTTGAAGGGCCACATCAATCATTCGATGGTATGGTGGTGCTTTGAGAAACACTGGACGACCGAGCAGATGTGCGAGGTGGCCAAGCGCCTGGGCCTCAAGAGCGTGGAGTTGATTGATCCGGAGCACTGGCCGACGCTGAAGAAGCATGGCCTGGTCTGCGCGATTCATGGCAGCCACGGGTTTGTGCAGGGGATGAACAATCCGGCGTATCACGACATGTGCATCGCCAAGATCAAGGAGTCGGTCGATGTCTGTGCCGAGTATGGCTTCCCCAATGTGATTACCTTCACCGGGATGAGCGAGGATATCCCCGCCGACGCCGGTCAGAAGAACTGCATCGAGGGGCTCAAAAAGGTCGTCGGATATGCGGAGCAGAAGAAGGTCAACCTGTGCCTGGAGATGCTTAACAGCCGCGATGCCGTCGAGATGAAGGGCCATCCGGGCTATCAGGGCGACCACATGGACTACTGCATCGAGATCGTCAAGGCGGTCGGCTCGCCGCGGATGAAGGTGTTGTTCGATATCTACCACGTGCAAATCATGGACGGCGACATCATCCGGCGAATCGGCCAGTACGCCGAGTATATCGGGCACGTGCATACAGCCGGCTGCCCCGGACGAAACGAGCTGGATGATACGCAGGAGATCAACTACCCGCCCATCATGCGCGCCCTGGTCAAGGCTGGCTACACGGGCTATACCGGCCACGAATTCATCCCGACGCGGGACCCGCTCAAGGGCCTGGCCGAGGCGGTCGCCTTGTGCGACGTCTGAGCCGTACAGGAAGACCCCGGCACATTCGCCCATGCCGTGGAGTGGCATCCCTTGCCGAAGGCAAGGGATGGTGCGAGTGAGGATCGCGCGCCTCAACGGCATGGCCCGGATGTGTTGTGCCATCTCTTCGCTGTGCGAAGGGATGCCGCGGCGGAAACCTCAGCGCGACCAGACCCCTGGCTTGTCAGTGCATACGATCCAGCTCGCGGGCCTCGTCGAAGAGGATGCGGTATTTGGCCGGATGATAGAGCGTGAACTCTATCGACCGGATGTACTCCTCGGCTCCGGCATCGCGGACGTTGGTCACCAGCGAGGCGATCTGCTTCTGTGATTTGAACTTGCCGATGGCCTCGAGCTTCTTCTCCAGATACGACATCGGCGTGCGCATCCGCAAGGTCGGCGGCCCCCAGAAGTCGCAGTAGACCGCATAGGTATTGACATGCGGCACGCCCGCCAATGGATCGCCCAGTTCCGGCCAGATATCCCCGGCGGCGTGGAACAGGCTGATCAGGAACTCCTCGTAGACGATCCGGTGGTCCGGATGCAGGTCGTTCGACGTCGGCAGGAAGCACTGTGTCGGGCGGATCTTCCGCAGGTAGAACGTGAAACTGTTCTGCATGCCCGAAAAGCCTCGCATCTCCACAAGGTCCTGGGGCGTGGACTTGCGGCGTCCCCGCAGGCTGCCCAGCCGGCAATCCGGGAAGGCCATCCAGATGATGTTCTGCCGGGGGATGCCGAGACTCTCGTAGCATTCGTAGGTCTCCCGGCGTCGCGTCTCGGCGATGGTGTTCTTCTCATCCTCGCTGCAGTAGCCCTGTGAACCATCGGTGACGACGGCGATGTACACGGGTACGTTCTCCCGCTGCGCCAGTTGCATCAGCAGCCCGGACCCCAGGACGGCGTCGTCATCGTGCGGACTGACAAATAGAAAACGCTCCTTGCTTCCCTGCCAGTGCTTCGAGACCTCCGCCAGTGTGGAACCAGTCCGCCGTTCCGTGCCGACCAGCCTGACAAACTCAATGCCTTCGTCTTTCAATTCCATGTGTATCCCCAAGTGTCTTTCCGCCGCAAAGTGCGCCGCGGCTGCAAAGGATTGCTGATCAAGTTGTCCTCCGCGTTCTCGGCGGCCTCTGCGGTGAAATGTGTATTACTTCGATGGGCCGTAATTGTGCCGGGCCAGCGCCGCGGCCCCGACAATCCCCGTATCCTCACCAAGGGTGGCGAAGCGGATCTCCACGTCCTCTTTCTTGAGTGTCCAGACCTGCTGCTGGAAATGCCGGTTGATCGCCTCCAGCAGTACCTCGCCGGCGGCAATCATACCCCCGGAGAACAGGATCCGCCTGGGCTCGGTCGTGTGCAGCATGTTCACGCACGTGATCGCCAGGGCCTTGGCGGTGCCTTCGGCAATCTCGATGGCCAGTTCATCACCGGTGGCCACCTGTTCATAGACGTCCTTGGCCGTGATCTTGCCCTTCTTGTCGAGGATTTCCTTGAGGCTGGATTTCCGCCCCTGTTCGACGGCCTCCTGGGCCCGCCGCGCGGTGGAGTCCGCCGATGCATAGGCCTCCACACAGCCCCGCTGACCGCAGTTGCACCGACGCCCATCCGGGTAGATGATCATGTGCCCC
>Ga0209614_1000057_pt1 | contig 94837 bp, 88 predicted proteins | sample BlaSprsedimmetaG_FD_185484 | JGI IMG/M metagenome (GOLD analysis project Ga0209614, IMG submission 185484) | Hot spring sediment bacterial and archeal communities from California, USA to study Microbial Dark Matter (Phase II) - Blank Spring... ... | reverse complement strand
CCGGCCGTCCGGGGCCTGGAAGCCGACCCGGTCGCCCTTGGTGAAGCTGGTCATCAACGTGGTGGCGCGGGCCTGGGAGATGAGCTTGAGCCGCTCGACGATCAGCCGGTTGAGAAAGAGCAGATCCTCTTCATTCAGTCGTTTGATCGCCTCGACGGCGGAGACGCGGTCAACGATCTTGACGCTGCCGGGCTTCATGATTGCGCCTCGTTTTTGAGGGCCTGCAAAAGCGGCGGCAGCCCGGGCACGTCATCCTGGATGATGCTCCACAGGGTGTCGTCGTCGATACCGAGATAACCGTGAATGAGGCGGTTGCGGGTGGCGATGATCATCCGCCAGGGGATCTCGGGATGGGCGGCGCGGATGCCATCCGGGATATGGGTGGCGGCTTCGCCGATCAGCTCCAGGTTACGCAGGGTGGCGTCGTAGGTGAGGCCGCTGGCCACGAAACCGGCCTGATCGAGGCCGTCGGTGTAGGCGAGCACCTTCCCGGCGAAGTCGATCATGTCATCGAGGTAGAAGCGCCATTCTCGCTGTCTGGCATCAGACATTGACCTGCTCCTGTTCGATATAGGGGCGTAACTCCGGCCGCAGGGCCTTTTCGGTGACCAGGTCGACCGGGCAGCCGAGCAGATCCTCCAGGTAGAACTGCACGCCGAAATAACGCTTGGAGGTGGCCGGGCCGTCGAAGGCCACCAGCACATCGACATCACTGCCGCTGCCCGCCGTGTCGCGGGCGGTGGAGCCGAACAGGGCCAACCGGGTCACGCCGAAACGGGCCTGCAGCTCCGGCTTGCTGCGGCTCAGCAGGTCAAGGGCACGTTGTCTGTTCATCGCTCAGCCTCCAAGGCAGATTCATCTTCTAGGCTTTGCGCACCCGAAACCGATGGGCGCACGAGGGCCATTCGAAACTATTCGACAATATAACATCTGCTATGCGGCGTGCAACTCTAATTTTGCAGGATTTCCGACAGATTTGAAATCGCCTCGGTAAGAAAAGGCCATGGGAGCAGACACGAAAAAAATCACCCGCCGCCCGACACTTTCTCCGTCTCTCCGGTAAGTAAGGGCATAACCCACAACGAGGAACGACCGACCATGGACATCAACGACCTGTTTGACGGAACCCCACTCCGCTATCGCTTCGGGGACAAGTCATGAAGAGTATCAACCAGTTTGCCGACGAAATCGCCGAGCAGCGGTTGCAGGAAAAAATGCAGGAAACCGGACGAGGTCCGGAGAATGAGGGGAAGAATACGGAGAATTTTGAGGCAAAAGAGAATCAGGGTGTGACGGATTTCCCGAAACGGGAGTAATTCCGATGGTAGCGCCGACGCTTTAAAAGAGACGTAAGCCACTGACAATACAAAGAAAAAAAACCGTCCAATAACCGGACGCGGTTAGTGGACGGGTTTTGTTTTTCTAAATGGTGGAGGTGGCGAGAATCGAACTCGCGTCCGAAAACCTTTACGTCGAAGTCTCTACATGTTTAGACGGATTTTAATTTAACCGAATTCCAGCTCCTCCGCTCGGGATCTGAAGTCGGCGATTTTCCCTTTGAATTCGAACGGTAACCGGAAACCTTCTACCATTCTATCCCACTGCGATGATGCCCGGGTCCAACTTAGTGGAAGTCAGCCGGCCGGACACTGGCTAAGCAGCCAGAGCGTAGTCGCTATTATCGGCGTCTATTTAAGATTCAGTCAGTTTAAGGAGTTAACTGAAACTCCACATGCAACCCCACGCTCAGCATTCCCGTCGAACCCAGGACACCCCCTTGTTAAGCTTGATTGTTTAATCCGTGCTGTTGATATTATCTCCAGCCGACCGTTTAAGACCGGTCAACTCATGCTCTCTATAGCTGACAATATAGCAAGAGGAAGCTCTTTTAGCAAGGGTTTAACCTTAAAAAAAAAGGCTGCCGGCCGCGCGCGGCGCGATCACGGTCTTAGCCTTCGCCTCGAACAAGGCGTCTGGTGGTTTAGCGGTCGCGAAATTCGCGCTCGGTGTCACGTCTGACGGCTTTTTGTTTCAGGTCCTCGCGTTTGTCATGCAGTTTTTTACCTTGAGCCAGAGCAATTTCAACTTTGACCTTGCCGTGTGAAAAATAGGCTTTGGTTGGCACCAGGGTCAGGCCTTTGATGGTCACCTTGCCGATCAGGCTTCTGATCTCATGTTTATGGAGCAGGAGTTTGCGGGGGCGCAGGGGTTCATGATTGTGAATGTTGCCGTGGGAGTAGGGGCTGATATGGAAATTTTCCAGGAAAATCTCGTTGCCATGGATGCGGGCGTAGCAATCATTCATATTGCCCCGACCTTCGCGCAGGGCTTTGACTTCGGTGCCCCTCAGAGCAATTCCGGCCTCAAATTTCTCGATCAGGGAAAAATTATACTGGGCTTTCCGGTTGTTGCAGATGATTTTTTGCGTCATGGTCTGGACCTGGTTCGAAGGCGATCCTTAAAAAAGCCGGACTGCGATCCAGCTGCCGGAAACAAAGGTGCCGGTCGCGCTGCCCAGATTGGAAAGTGCGACCACCAGTAAGATACGGCTTACCGGATTTCGCCAGAAGCCCTTGATTGTCGATATCTCCTGGGGTAGGTTTTCGAAATCAGCGACGGTTGGTTTCTTGACCGAGGCCTGTACCAGACCGGAGACGAATCCGGCGGCGATCAGGGGGTTGAGACTGGTGATCGGAGCCGCGAAGAAAGCCGCTATGATAGTCAGCGGGTGTCCGCCCGCGACCCCCGCGCCCAAGGCTGCGAGCAGGCCGTTGACAAAAACCCAGATATAGATGGATTCCAGGGAATGCTGGCTGCCGCCGCGAAAAAAACCGGCGATGATTAAAGCCACGATCAGGACCGGCAACCCCCATTTGAGAAATTTCAGCCCGGCCGTCGTCGGCGGTATTTCCATGATCGGCGCTAAAGGGGTCTCGTGCTCGATTTCCCGGATAATACCCTCCAGGTGGCCGGCTCCGACCACGGCCACGAGGGTGCGACCCGGCGCCTGGCGCAGTTTCTGTGCCAGAAAGATGTCTCGTTCATCGATCAGACGGCGTTTGACTTCAGGGAAACCGATGGTAAATTCGCTTAACAGGTTTTCCAATTGGTCCTGGTTAAGCATTTCCTCGATCATTTCACTGTCGATCTCTTCACTGAAGATGACCCCGCTCAAGAGATGAAAAATCATCTTTGCTTTCTGCCGCCAACCAAGATAACCCCAGACCCTTTTCAGGGTGATGTCGATGGGACGGTCGGCAAGCACCAGTTCGGCCCCGATGGCTTCGGCCTCGTGAATTCCGGCTATCATTTCGGCTCCGGGCTGGACGCCGAGCTGTTTTCCCAGGCGGCGGTAGAAGGCGCTGAGGATCAGCTGAGCCAGAAGCAGCAGAGCTTTTTTCTCTTTGATAACCTTGATGATGTTCATCTGTTGCCAGTGTTCCTTGCGGGTCATGGCCTGATGGCGGGGCGGGCAGAGTTCGACGGCGACGGTATCGGGCGCCACGGTGCGAATGGTGGTCTCGACCTCGGTCACGCTTTTGGCTGAGACGTGGGCCGTACCGACCAGATAGATATCCTTGCCGGCCACGCTGATATGGCGTACCGAGTCGGGTAATTCCTGAATCTTTTCCAGGTCGGAAGGTAACGAGGTCAAGGATGTCATGTGGTATATCAGCCTTATGTATAGGGATTGAATGTCCTGTTGACGTGTCTCTCCGGCTTTCTGTTCTGTAATGAATACTGCTCGGCGGGTCGGGAGAAAATACTTGAGCCTCTATCACAAAGCCCGGGCTGAATGCAACTGCCAATAAACAATGCGAAAGAAAGGGAATTCTGCTTGACATAAGTTTCTGTCTAATATATGAGGATATTCTAATTTAGCAGCTTTAAAAACTTTGTTATAAAGTGTTTTAACCATTTTTGTTGAGGAGGTTGGCTATGAAAAGAGTTTTAGTTGCCCTGATTGCCGGGTTGGTGGTGTGCTGCGCGGCGGTGTCGTGGGCGGGTGAAGACTTGACGGAAAAAGCCGAGGATATAACCAGGGCCGGAATTGTCGGCCCCGGCAGTATCAACGTGCATCGGTCCGGTGATATTCAGATGAGCTTTGGGGCCACGGTGCGGATTATCCCGACTTTTGAGGATAATTACGATTTCGGGCTAGGGGATGTTGAAGGTTTTGCTCCCGGTGATCTTTTCAGAAACCATGTCAACGAGGCGGGCTGGGTGGCTGACGGCCATATCCGGACGGAAAACAAAATCTATTTCAACGCCATGCCTAACGACAAGGTATGGAGTTTTTACGCCGCGCTGGAATTTGACGGAATCCTTGACAATCGCGTGGTCGATGATCGCGGCAATAATGATCCCGGGCTGTTTGATGCTGGTAGCAGCAACAGCAACTATGGTCTGGAAAGGCTGCATGGTACCGTGCTCTTGCCTTTTGCCAAAAGTCTTAATCTGAGACTGCATGCCGGCTGGGACATCTACGAAATGGATGCCTTTCAGGGAGGCGGTCTGGTTTATGGTGATGATAATCCGGGTTTCTGGGTAACCGGAAATTCCGGTGAAGCTGTAAAGTTTCAGTTCGGTTTTCATAAACTACAGGAAAACGACTGGCAGATCAGCAACATCAAACGCGGCAGTCATGACGATGATCGCGATCTTTACACGGTGGCGGTGGATTACAATCTGAACCAGAACAACCGGATTCGCTTCATGTATGCCTTTGACCGGATCCGCAACATCCACACCAACACCATTCAGAACTATCTTTTCGGTGATACCGTGGCCGGTAAATTGTCTGAATCTCAGGATAAGTTGAATACCAGCGCTTATGCTCTGAATCCCCTGGTGCCCGGTATCGTGGTTGGTGGCCAGGTGATTAACTCAACCGGTACGGATGGTTCAAGTTCCACCGCGATCAGCGGTGGTCGAATTGATACCGCTAAAGTCGCAGCCTCAGCGGCGGCCATTGACTTCGTTGCCGGCGCCGGAACCTCGGCCACACTGCTGGGCAGTCAGGCCAAAATCGATCAGGCGAATTTCAGCCTGGCCAACAATTATTTCAATGACGGTCTGGACGCGCCGGATACCGATTCGCACCATATTGGTTTTTATTACCAGGGCGGTTTTGGCATTATAAAACCGTTTTTCGAGGCGGTTTATCAGTTCGGCTCGGCGGACAACACTGGTTTGAGCGCCTATCGCGATTACCAGACGGGGAAAAATTTCAAGGAAAATTATGACATTAGCGCGTATGCCTTGGCCGCGGACGTGGCTTTTGACCTGAAGGAGCTGGTTGGTTTTAAATTTGAGCCTCATATCGGAATCATGTATACTTCCGGTGATGACGATCCGACCGATGGCAAACTCAAGGGCTACACCGGGGTTGTCAACCTGCAGCGCTTCTCTTCTCATTGGGGCGGCGAAAATACGATTGCCGGCGATACCAACCTGGTGCTAGGTACAGTTCTTTATGGGTACCTGCCGGAATTTTACGGTAGTGGTACGCCGGTTTCAACCGGTGGCCTGGAAAACTTCTCTGGCAACGGCGGCGGTCGCGGCGACAATCCTGGTCTGTTGATGTACAGCATCGGTTTAAACCTGGCGCCGAAACGTTTTCTTATCTACAATACCAATATCAACATCTTCAACTATAATGAAGATTTCCGGATGCTTTCCTATGATGGTTCCGTGCATCAGATCGACAGCGGTTACGTGGGTACCGAATGGGATAACGAAATCATTCTGGCTTTAAGCAAAAACATGTTTATTAAGGGACAGTTTTCTTTCTTCTTTCCTGGAGAAGTGGTTGAAGATATCACCGAGGCTTATTCCGGTAAAAAATGTGATGATGTCGCCAGTCGTCTGGCCCTGGAGTTAATCTGGAACTTCTAACGGCTGAATGAAAACGCTTGTTTGCTAAAAGGAAGCGTTTATGTTAACAGCAAGCATGTGAATCGTCGCATGACGACGGTTCACATGCTTTTTTTATGCTCTGGTTTGATTTGGGAACCCAGTGTGCGTCTTCGACAGATATCCAGGACTGGTTTGTTGGAAAATTTTTTTTTAAAGAGTGGGTTGTTCTATGGATAATTGTTTAAGGGCTTGTTTGCCGAGGTTGCGGTCTGTTCTGGTCTTATCCCTGATCGGTTTAATTCTTTCAGGGCCTGGAAGCACTTCGGTCTCAGCCGAGGAGAAATTTGATTTTAATAATTTGTCCGAGAGCCAGGAAAGACAGATCATGTATCCCTCGCTGACCTCGGCGGATGACTATCGTCAAGGCCAGGTCGAACAACGGACCATTAATCTGAATGAGATTTTTCGAGGAGGGGAAGGCGGCGAACTGTCTTTGCGGCAACGGCATGAGTATGAAAAAAGATTACGGCGCTTGGAACAACGGGGGCTTAATCATGAGCGAAGTTTAGAGGTAAACAGGGCCTTGCGGCGCGGTAAAGTCGGAATGCTATTCGCTCCCGGATTAAATTCGCCGGCGGCAGCAACCCTGCTGAGCAAAGCTCCCGAGCTGATGCTGGCTCAGGGTTTTATCTATTTCGAACCCTCGCAATTACAGCCGGTGCTGAATAATTTTCGCTATCGACAGGCTTTGCAGAATCCGGAGGCGATAGCTTCCTTTCTGAGTGAATACCCCGGTTGTCGTTATCTGCTTTTCATTCAGAAGCTCAGACTGCCCGCAGGTTTTCCCGGAGTGGTTGAACTCGATGGTTTTGTGGTCGACGGTTATGCCGGGCAGCGTTATTCTTTGCGGACGGCCCGTGAGAACGCTAATGCGCCAGGTCAGGTGGAAACTGCTTTGGCGCGGGCGCTGCAGCAGTATTTGGGGGCTTTGCAAAACCTGGTTGCGGGCGGCGGCTTTCAAGGAAAGATTTTTCTCGTTCAGGGGCCGCGCCTCTATCTTAATGTTGGCTTACTGAGCGGCTTGGTCGCCGGCCAGGAGTTGGAAGTTCTGTCTCAGCCGAGGACCATTTACGATCCGAGAACCGGTCTGGCGGCAGGCATGGTTCCGGGGATTCCCTGTGGCAGAATACGTCTTCTGAGAGGTTTCGGCTATGATCTGGCCGAGGCGGAATTGCTTGCCGGACAGGCGCGGACGGGTGATCTGATCGAGCCTCGTTGAGATGATTTCTTCAGGCTCTGGTGTTAATAGATGTTGTGGGCGGGTTGGTTGGTAACAGGCTGGTCATTGCGGCGGTCTGCTCGTAACTGCGACGTGTCGGGTTGTATCGGGTTGAAGGCTGTGCGGAAGGGTTATTGGCCGGAGACTGCTTGTCGTCGGCCGCCGCTGTTGTGGGGGAGCGCTCCTGCTGTAATTTTATACGGGCCTGAGCCTCAATCTGAGCGGCGCGGGCGGCGATGGCGCGATCCTGTCCCGATGGATCTTTGGGGGCCAGCGCTGCCCTTTTGACAACCTGCATTTTCTGAATAGTGGCTTCCGGGGTATTTCCCTCCGAAACGTCAATCTTTACTTCCCCTCCGACGGCATAATTTCGGTTATCGGGGCCTTTCTGGTATTCGTAGTGAGCGCCGCCGCTGACATATGGTCCTCCGGCGGCCAGGTGTGCCTGTTCATGGGCCTTGACTTCGGCGTCCCTTTTTTTCAGTTCATTGATTTGATTTTGTTCTGCTTCGCTGAGTTCCCGCGGGCTGTCAGTCGGAAAGCTTATGGCGGGGGCTTGTTTTTTAAGCTCGGCCGGAGTTACGCCGGCGGCTGGCTTTGTTTGAACAGCGGTGGCAGGAGATTTGTCGCTTAGTCTGAAATCCGGGTAAAAGCCGGGGCGCCATTGGCTGTTTCCAATCTGCATGCCCTTCCCTCTCAGTCTTGTCAGCCTTTGCGGTTGCCGTTTTGCGGAAAACCCTGGTTCGTTCCAACATCGTTGGTGAGACAGCTTCCATATGTAAGTTTAGCGTCGGCTTCCTGGTTTTGTCAATTGCTTTTCCCTGGAATTTTCCGGCCGGTTGACACCCACGCCGGACCTGATTGAGGTGTAATGACTTGATGCAGCGGACTGAAGTGGTAAAAGATAAGGCTTAACAAGAAAAAGATGGTGATGATCAGCGTGGCCCGACGATTGACGAGACCGTCCTTAGTGATCTTGATAAGCAGCAACCAGCCGCAGAGCGCGCAGAAAACAAAACCCGCAAACCAGTAAATCGAGGGGCTTGCCAGAATGCGCTCGGGCTTACCGCCGGCAAGCTGCCAGCTCAAGGGTAAAATTTGCAAAAATATCGCGACCAGCAGCCATTTACCGGCATAAGCGGCCGCCCGGAAATAGTATTCTCGGGACTGTTTTCTGGTTTGCTCTTTTTCACCGGAGTTGGCCAGCATAAAGATCAAGGCCGTCAGGCTGAGGGAGTTGAGAACGAAATGGATAAAACAGGCAATTTCTATGCGTCCCAGCCACCAAAAGAAGATTTCCCGGTTGGAAGTCAGCTCACCTTGTATTCGTGACCAGGCTTTTCCGGTCTCCGGCAGATACCAGAAGAAAGCCGCTCCCAGGGCTCCGGCGACCGCCGGCAGAGCTGAAGGCAGATGTAAGAAACGGTTCTTTATCAAGGTCAGACTGAAATGATAGAGCAGAAATAAAATGAGCGCCGCGCCGGCTAAGACCAGACTTCGGAGCAGAAAGGAGTTTTGGCAGAGTTGTTCGCGCAACGGTAGAAAAACTATGCCGGCGCCGACGATGTAAAAGATCATGGCCCAGGGTAAAACCGATCCGGTTAGTTTTGGGCTGAGCCGAGAACCCTCCACGCCGGTCTTGCTTTTGTCAAAAAGCTCATGGCTCAAAGCGATGACGACCCCGCCCAGAATCAGTCCCAGGGCCAACAGGAAGGCTATGTTTCCGGCCTCTTGCATTCGGGGATGGGAAAGGTAGTTGATGAAATTCATAGGGTGCTGTTTCCTTAAATTATTAATCGAAAATCAGTTGTTGATCGATGGGGACGCAACCTGGCGGCAAAAAATAATAATGCTGTAAGTTCTGAACCTGGCGCGGCTCTTTTTAAGTGATGCTTTCGCAGGGTTCATGGATTAATCTTGGAGCCGGGGGATGCGGCGTCCGGCTTCTTGTAGCTTTGAAAGCGGAGCAGCGCCTCGTCCATTTCTTCTTTATTGAGCAGGAACGGGCTTCCCAAGCTGCATGCCCGGTAATATATTTCCGCGACTTCCTCAATATAAAGCGCGGTCTCATAGGCTCTTTTCAGATTCTCGCCGACGGCCAGTAAACCATGGTTTGCCATCAGAATGCAATTCTCCCGACCCAGAGCTGCCGCGGTCTGGCGGGCGAGTTCGGGCGTCCCGAAGGTCGCATAAGGCGCGAGCCTGATTTCTCTGGCTTCGGCGATGCCGATCAGATAGTGACAGGCCGGAATCGGCTGCCGCAGCACGGCAAAGGTGGTGGCAAAGCGGGAATGGGTGTGAACCACCGCATTGATTTCAGGCCTTGTTTTATAAATTTCCAGGTGTAAATACCATTCACTTGAAGGAGGAAGGCCTTCGAGGTGCACACCGTTAAAGTTCATCAGGGAGATGTCCTTGGGACTTATTTGTTCGTAATCGACGTCGGAGGGTGAGATCGCGATTAGATTTTTGGTTCTCAGGGCCAGGCTCAGATTGCCACCGGTTCCAGTGGTCAGACGGTCTTTCAGCAGGCGGCGGCCGTAGTCGGCAAGCAGGCGGGAGGTAGCTTTTATCATCAGAAATCATCCCTATTTAAATGACCGAAAGATAAGTGGCGTGTTTCTTGACATATCCGGCAACCAAGGCAGAATCTGGTCTTGGTTGCCGGGATTGATTATTTTTTGATCAGAGCCTGAATGTTTTCCGGCATCGGAATGCTTTTGCGCCGCTGCAGGTCGAAAATCAAGAAGCTGACTTCAGCTTCGCAGACAATTTCACCATTGTTTTTTTTACGTATTACTTGGTCGACTATCCCAAGCTTGTGGTTGCGTAACTCCCGAAAGATAGTCTCGATAACAAGAACCTCGCCAACCACAGCTTCGCGGCGATAATGAATGTTGAGGTTGACAACGGCAAAACCCAGTCCTTCCCGGACCATCTGCCAGAGATCAACGCCGGCCTTTTCAACCTCGTCACAGCGTCCCCATTCAAGATATTCGACGTATTTGGCGTTGTTAACATGTCCCATGACATCTACATGGGTGGAGCGCACTGTGATTTCAAGCATTTTAATAAACTCCACGATAATTTTACTGCCGGAGAGAGGGCTTTCTCCCGGTCGGATTGTCAGTCAGCGTTCTGATTCGGCCGCAGGCTCAGCTGAGATGTCTAACCAAAAAATAAGCGGATATTATTTTCAACTTTCAGATTTAAATCGCTTTCACAACCGGGCGGCAGCTCCCAGAGCTCGGCGGCAAATTTCAGAAAACGGGAAAAGCTTAAGGGGATTTTCAGCTCATGAGAAGGCCGCCGGGTTGAAACCCTACGGCCAGCGTAATCTTTTCTCACGCTGGCGGCGAGATGGTTTCTGAACTCGATAAACCGGTCAACATGCTTCCGGAAAAAATCCAGTCCAAAACGGTTGATGACAATCAGGGCCAGATAGGCGTCCAGACGGGCATCAAGTTTTTTCCAGAGAAAGCTTATATTATTGAGAAAAACTTTCGAGTGGAAGGGCAAGGAGGGATAGGGTTTTCGGCCAGGCCCGGACTGTCCTGAGTCGGAATGGGCGCGGTCTTGCTCCGCGATCAGAATCCCGACAATTTCTTCCCCCCAGAGCAGCAGGCGCATCAGAGGATTGCGTCGGCTTGAGTAATGCAGAGAATCCATGCCTTGGCAAAGGCTCAGGCAAAACTGTTGTTCATTCAGTGAGAGCTTGGCGAAAACCTGGGCTTCACGACAGAGGGCATTGGCGCATTTAAACTGGTAACCTGTTAAATCGCGAAGATCACGGCCGTGATGACGAGCCGGATGTAACAAACAACCCGCCTGTTTCTCGTCGTCGTCAAGGAAACCGAGCCCCCAGCAGAAATCCCCTGGGCTTTCGGTGGGGGCGGCCAGTCTCTTTTCCAGTTCCAGACGATTGCAACGCAGGATGGTTTTCGTTCTCGGAATGTCGTCGAGCGGGTCGGCTTCCGGGTCTCGAATCGGCGGACAACAGAAAAAACAGCTTTTTTCCTGATCCGGAAAGCAAAGCGAAGCAAGCTTGAGCATAGGCAAAGGCCAGCCAAAGGAGGCGAGAGATTTTCCCGCCTCCTTTGTAACTGATAGCTATAAATAGTTGGCTGTGCGGAGTCGAAGCAGATATCAACCGCAATACATGATAGCCAGAATCAGAGCCGGCTCGTCGGTGTTGGTGACAACGACATGCGGAGTTGTTGATTTAAGATAAAGGGCGTCGCCCAAGGACAGGATTTCCACTTTGTTTTCCACGATGACCTTCACTTCTCCGTCGATAACGTAGATAAATTCTTCGCCGTCGTGAACCGAAGGCACGACATCTTTGGCCTTTTCCGGATTAAGCTTGACGATGAAAGCGTCCATATGGCGACCCTTGAGGTCGGCGGCCAGGGGGATATAGCTATGATAACTGGCCCGGCCGGAAGGCAGCGGGGCGCTTTTCTGGTCGCTGACCCGCAGAACGCTGTAATTTTCCTGGACTTCACGGTCGGAAAAAAGGTTGCTCATGACGGTGTTCAAAGCCCGTGAAAGACGGATCATGGTGCCCAGCGGCGGGGTGATTTTTTCCAGTTCGATATTTTCCAACATGGCGATGTCGAAGCCCGTTTTCTGGGCGAGCTCGGCTAGGGAAAGACCCTGGGTTTCGCGCATATGCTTGATTTTTTCTCCGACATGGATAGGATCGGTCTGTTCCTGAGGTTTGTCCATGTGCTCGGCCAGATCGGTCAGGTACTTCTCGTAGTATTCATTGTGCTTTTCGATATTGATCATAGCTAATTCACTCCAATAATGTAATGTCTCTTACAGGGCGGACTTGCCAGCTTACGTTAAATGGATTATATATAATTGCGACTATCATATATTGTTCTTGCTGTAAAGGGCAAGAAATAATTTTATCTTCGCGTGATCGGTTGCTGAAAACAGTGGTTTACGTAGATCCGTGAGCTTGAGAATCGGATCGGGTCTGAGATAAAGATCTTGACAAACTGATTTTGGTCGGTTAGCAGGTATCGGCAAATATGAATTATAGCATGACCGTGGAATCTTGTAAAACGGCAGCCGCAGGCGGCATGCGTTTTGTCGCCTATCGAGATCTGAGCCTCGCACTGAAACCTTTTTTTGCTGAATTTATCAGCGCGTATTGTCGCAATTGTCAAAAGGTCACAGCTCGTTTACCGGAGGCAGACGCGGAGACCATCGACATCGTTGAAGGGGTTTATCCAGGTTGTTGTCATCGTGGTGCCGGGGATATCTTTCGTCTTGAAGGGGAACCTTGCGAACGTTCCCGGCTGGCTCCGGAAATAATAACCGAACTGCAGAAGCGGCGGCGGGTCAGGTTGGCTCAGTTTGAGGCGGCAACCGGTGGTTTTTATCGTTATCGACGGCAGCGCGATGGAGCCTGGTTAAGTGGGGCGCACTGCCGTTATTTTGCGGCCGATGGCTGTGGGCTGGGAGAACTCAAAGGCCCGCTTTGTCTCAATTTCATCTGTCCTCCGATTCGAGAGGATCTGCTGAAAGTCGCGGCCGGTAGGGAAAATCTGATCGGTCCAGAGCACGATTTCTTGTTTATCTACCGAAGCATGGCGGTAATCAGTTATGATCAGCCCAAAGCCGTGGCGGAAACCATGGTCGGCGTAAAACGAAATATTTTGACTCTGGCGCGCTTGTGTCGGCGGTTTATCGACCGTCACGCGGCCGTGTCACTCTACGAATATTTTCAGCGACAAACTCAAGTTCAGGGCGCTGTTCCTGAAATCTTTTGATAAAAGTTGGAGCCGTTCATTTTGGGGGAGAGTTTTGGGAAATCGATAATCCAGTTAGTTCCGGCTCTACGGCAAGGAGAAGTAAAAGATGCTTGACCATTTTTCGGGTGCTTTGAGCGATGAAGAAATGGCGGTGCTTGACAAGGAGGAACTGGCGGTTCTGAAGGCGGTTGCAGATGAACTTCCGGAGTTTTCCCGAACACCTTCTCAATTGATCCCGGTCCTGCAGTCAATTCAGAAAAAACACGGTTATCTGCCGAAACTTGTTTTGCGACTGGTGGCAGACCATCTTCAGGTAACCATCGCCAGAATCTATGGCGTCGCCACATTCTATAACCAGTTTCGTTTTAATCCTCCCGGTCGTAATCCGATCAAGGTTTGTCTGGGAACCGCCTGTCATGTCAAGGGTGGCGAAATAATTCTGGAAAATTTTGAGCGTCGTCTGCAGATCAGGGAGGGTGAAACCAGCGCCGATCGCGAATACAGCCTCGAACGGGTGGCCTGCATTGGTTGTTGCGCCCTGGCCCCGGCAGTGGTGATTGGCGAGAAGGTTGAAGCTTACGTCACTCCCAGCAAGGTCGAGGGGATTATTACTGAAATTGAGGTTCGCAAAGAGATGGCAGCCCGGGAGCAGCAGAGAAATGAAACCGCAGCATCCACCAATGAATAATAGTCCGAGAGCTTTTTTGGCCGAGCTGGTCACGGCGGCCGCTGCCAAACTTGCGGAACTTAAAAACGCTTCGGTGCCGGTGATTTATGTCGGTTGCGCCACCTGCGGCCGGGCTGCTGGAGCCATGGACACGATTGCCGGATTTAACGAGGCTCTGGTTGCCAACGGAATCGAGGCGATTATTCGAAAAGTCGGTTGTCTCGGACACTGTTATGCCGAGCCTCTGGTGATTATTCAGAATCCCGGATTTCCTCCGCTGCTCTATCAGAAAATCGGAGTGGGTGAAGCTGGAATTCTGGTTCGTTCCTTCCTTAAGGATGGCAGCGATCCCTGTTATGAATACTTGCTCGGGGCTCTGGAGGCGGATGATAATTTTCCGACCCTGATGGATTATCCGCGTTATCTTTTTGAAAACCGGGTAATTATGGAACACTGCGGCCTGATTGATCCTGAGGATGTGGATCATTATCTCGCGGTTGGTGGCTATTCGGCTTTGGCCCAGGGGCTGGAAGAAGGCGGGGTCCGGGTTCTGGAAGAGATCAAGGCCGCCAATCTGCGGGGTCGGGGGGGCGCCGGCTTTCCGGCCGGGCGGAAATGGGAAATTGCCCGCAATGTCAAAGTTTTCGAGAAACTGGTGATCTGCAATGGGGATGAGGGTGATCCCGGGGCCTACATGGATCGAACCCTGCTGGAGAGTAATCCGCATCAGGTGCTCGAAGGGCTGGCTTTGGCGGCTCTGGCGGTGGGCGCCGGGCGGGCGCTGCTTTATATTCGGACCGAATATCCCCTGGCGGTTGAAATTGTTGAACGGGCGATTGCTCAGGCGCGGCAGAAAAACCTTCTGGGTTCTAAAATCCTAGGTAGTGATTTTTCTCTGGAGGTCTCGGTTTTTCAAGGTTCCGGAGCTTTTGTCTGCGGAGAAGAAACCGCTCTGATCGAGTCTTTGGCCGGCCGCCGGGGTATGCCCCAACCGCGGCCGCCATACCCGGCCGTATCCGGGTTTCAGGGGAAACCGACGATAATCAACAATGTCAAAACCTTGTCGACCGTGCCCTCTATCATCCGTAACGGCGCTTCCTGGTTTACGGCGATTGGGACCCCGGGCAGCCCCGGGACGGCAATTTTCTCCGTGGTCGGAGAGGTCGAATATCCCGGGCTGGTCGAGGTGCCGATGGGGGTTACGCTCGAACATCTGGTGGTGGATGTTTGCGGCGGAGTGAAAAACGGCAAAACCCTGAAAGCCGTTCAGATCGGCGGTCCTTCCGGCGGCTGTCTGCCGGCGTCCCTGCTGCAGACCAAAATCGATTTCGACTCCCTGAAGGAATCCGGGGCGATGATGGGGTCGGGCGGCTTGGTCGTTATGAACGAAGATACCTGCATGGTTGAACTGGCGCGTTATTTTACGGATTTTACTCAGGGTGAATCCTGTGGTAAGTGTACCTTTTGTCGGCTTGGCACCCGTCATTTACGCGATATTCTTGAGGATCTGACAAAGGGTGTAGGGTCTGCGGAAGATCTTCAGACCCTGCAGGAACTCAGCGAGATGATTGTTAAAGGCTCGCTCTGTAGTCTGGGTAAAACGGCTCCTAATCCGGTGCTGACGACCCTGCGTTTTTTTCGGGGCGAATATGAGGCTCATTTTGCGGAAAAACGTTGCCCGGCGCGCATGTGCCGGAGCCTGATCGCTTTCTATATCGATCTGGAAGCTTGTGCCCGGGGTTGTGATGCCTGCGTTGCCTGCTGTCCGACCGAGGCGATTTTTACGACCAGTAACCGTAAAAAGGCGATTGATCAGGAAAAGTGTGTCAAGTGCGGCGAATGTGTTTATGCCTGCCCGCCGGAATATGACGCGGTACGGCGAATTTCACCGCCCAGTCTGATTCCCGATCAGGGAGTAAAGCCCTTGATCGAGGAAGAAAAAGAGGAAAAGTGATGCAAGCCGTTGAAGATATTCCGGTAACCGTAACTATAACCGTAGACGAGCGAAAGATTGAAGCTTGTGCAGGCCGCAACCTGCTTTCGGTTTGTCTTGAAAATAATATCTATATTCCCCACCTCTGCTTTCTCGAAGGGATGGAGGACCCCCCGGCCTCCTGTCGCCTCTGTTTGGTTGAGGTGGTGGGCGAAAATTTCCCCGTTGCCTCCTGTCGCTATCTGGTCAAGGATGGGATGGTGGTCCGTACCGATAGTGAGGCATTATTGCAACTGCGGCAAACCGCGTTTCGCCTGCTGGTCTCGACCAACGATGGGCGTTGTCATCTCTGTCTGGCTAATCATAGCTGCGAGCTTCAGCGGATTGCCAAGTTCCTGCACCAACCACTACGAACCAAACGCCTGCGGCATATAGAGCGCAATTACCCAGAACTTATCACGGAACACCCTTACCTGGTCTATGAGTCCAAAAAGTGTGTGCTCTGTGGTCGCTGTGTTTATGTCTGCGGAAAACTGGAAAAAGGATATAAGCTGGATTTTGCTAAGCGGGGGATTGATACGGTGGTCTCTTTTTTCGGCAGTGATATCGATCCGGCAACGAGCGCTTGCCAGGATTGTCTGGCCTGCGCAGCGGTCTGTCCGGTTGGAGCCCTGAACAGCAAGAGGGTATGGCAGGATTTTACTGAGGAGCTGAAGCTTCAGGGTAAACTTTAAATCAGGGATATCTCTCAGCGGCTTTGTTTGCTGGGCTCGTAACAACTTGCGCGATTCATGATTGCTCAATAACGACACCCCGTCGGCCTGATTAACGACGAAAAGCCGGAGCAAACGGCAGGGGTAAGGATAATTTACAGGAAGCAGGATGGGTTAATGGCGGTATTGGTTTTAATGAGACATGGTGAATCAATCTGGAATCGGGATGATCGTTTCGCCGGTTCGGTGGATGTGCCTTTGACTGATGCCGGGCGCTCGGCGGCGGTGGCGGCGGCGGCATCCTTTGCCGGTTTCGAATTTGCGGCGGCTTATTGTTCGCCTCTGACCCGGGCCCGGGAAACCGCCGAACTTTTCCTGAAGGCCCTGGGTTCTGCGGCACCGCTGATTCCCGAGCCTTGCCTGGTGGAAAGAAATTATGGTATTCTTCAGGGGTTGAGTAAGGAACGGGTCAAGGAATTGTATGGAACGGGGATTTATAATCTCTGGCATCGCAGTTATAACATTGCCCCACCGGGTGGAGAAAGTCTTGAAGCTTTAGGTTTGCGGGTGCAGCCTTTCGTGCGCCAGGTGGTGGGCGAGGATCTGCGCCTGGGCGGGAATGTTCTGCTGGTGGCGCATGGAAATGTTCTGCGTTCCTTGGTCATGATGATTGAAAAGCTTGATGCGGATAAAATCGAGCAGGTTGAAGTGGGCACCGCTCAGCCCCTACTTTATGAACTTGATCAGGATTTTGCTTTGCTCAGCAAAAAAGTTTAAATCTGATAAACTTGTAACCACTCTTGAACCTCGCAAAAAACCGGATGACACCGCAACGGCTTCGAAAACGGCTTCGAATGTAAGCCACCCGAAACCTGGGGGCTGTGGTGGACATAGAAGTGTCTCGCAGAGACACGCGTCCGGCCTGGGCCGTGAAGGTTGAAGGGGAATAAAACCAGCAAACCTCGGGCCGGGATTTTTTGAGCCGGTTTGGCTTTTGCAAACGTGATTCGTAGGCATGTCTGACGTTAAAAGGAAACAGCTGCGGGTTGTGGTCAGCGGTCAGGTTCAGGGCGTCTGGTATCGGGCTTCGGCCTGCAGCCGGGCTCAGCAACTGGGTCTTTCCGGCCGGGTCTGGAACCGTGTGGACGGCAAGGTTGAGATCGTGGCTGAGGGCTCGGGGTCCGCATTGCAGGGCTTTTTGATCTGGTGCGCTCAGGGCCCGCCTGGGGCTCGCGTGGTGGGGCTGGAAAGCTACTGGTCTGAACCTGATGCTGGTTTTGATGATTTTCGAGTATCTTATGAGGTATCGTAAACCCGTAAACCGGGATCGTTACGAAGGCGGTTTTTAATTTAATTCGCGCTGATTTATATCTGAAAAATTCATCCTTGTCGAAATGTAGTCGTCTGCGGCCGATTTACCTGGAAATGAGACAACCCGATTTTCGGGCAGCGTTAGGGGGCGGCCGATGGTATATTTAAGGCAGCCTTTCTCGGCGGGGACTCAGTCAGCTCGGTTATCACGACCAAGCGGTCGCGACGCGGCCTCCTGTCTGCAGCCAGAAGTTATCACTTTCATGCGTCGTGAGATCGAGTTGGCTGGGGGCAATGAGGTTTTTTTTCAGGCACGCCTGATTTCCGCGAAAGTAGTTGAAGCAAGAGTCTTGGCGCGCGGCAATCAGGATATGACTCCGGCTTTGTCCCGCAGTCTGCGGCCCGGTGAGGCCGTCATTCACAACCATCCTTCCGGTAATCTCTCTCCTTCGGACGCCGACCTTCGCGTGGCGTCACTTCTGGCGGCAGATGATATTGCATTCCTGATCGTTGATAATACGGTAAGTCTGATTTACGGGGTCGTCGAACCGATGGTCAACTCCGCAGGAGAAGCGCTGTCGCCTGACTTGGTGGAAAGGTATTTTTCCCCCGCGGGGGAACTGGCCGTCAATCTGCCCGGTTATGAATTTCGGGCGGAGCAGGCCGAATTGGCCCGAGAAGTTCTGCAGGTATTTAACGATCACGGTTTTTTGCTTGCGGAAGCGGGAACCGGAGTTGGAAAAAGCCTGGCCTATCTGATTCCGGCGGCGCTCTGGGCTATTCGCAGGCAGCAGCGAGTCGTTATTTCGACCAATACAATCAATCTTCAGGAACAACTGCTGGATAAGGATTTGCCGGTGTTGATTCGGGACCTTGCCCTACCGGTCAAAGCCGTCCTGGTCAAAGGCCGGGCGAATTATCTTTGCCGGCGACGGCTTCAGGAACTGGCGCGGGAAATCGCGGAGCTGAAAGAACCGCAGGATGATGAGCTCAAAGCCCTGGTGAGGTGGGGGCAGACTACCATAGGTGGCAGCCGGGCCGATTTTCCTGGTTTGCCCAGTGCGGAGGCCTGGGAGCTGGTTGCCAGCGAGGCGGATGCCTGTCCCGTTTCACGCTGTCCCGAGTTTCCCAACTGTTTTTTTTACAATGCCAGGCGGCAGGCGGCCCAGGCTCAGCTTCTCGTGGTCAATCACCATCTTTTGATGGCCGATCTGCAACTGCCGGAGGGGGTAGGAATCCTGCCGCGTTACGAGGCTTTGATCATGGACGAGGCCCATCATCTTGAGGACGCGGCCACCGGTTATCTGGGAGAAAATATCTCTGAAATCGGGCTGCTGATGCAGCTTAACCGCCTGGCTCATCGGCAGCGGCGCGAACTGGGTTTGCTGCGGCGCCTGCGCCGCCATCTTGGTCAGGGGCTGTCGTCTTCCGGGAAAAGGCTTGCGGACCGGCGCCGGATGGAACTGGAGCTTGAGTTGTATGCTGCCTTGACCGCCTTGCTCGAAACTGAGGCCGAGCCCGCCGTCTTGATGTTCAGTCATGATTTGCACGATTATTTTGCAACCTGGCGCGATCTTCTGAAAGAGGCTTTCGAGGCCATAGAAGGGGGAGATTTAGAAGGATCGTTTAAGTTGCGGATTACCGCTCGGGAACGGAACCATGTTTTCTGGCGGACGGATCTGGCCGCAAGCGTCACCGCCTTTCTTGATGAGGCCGCAAGTGTTGTGAAGACTTTGTTGCGGCTCGGGCGCAAGATCGAATATGGTTTGCAGGACAAGTTTTTGCCGGAAGATTTTTTTGCTGCCTGGTATCAGGAATTTCTCGTGGCCCTGAATCGTTTTCGTAGCCAGGTTGATTTTATCAGTGGATTTTTTCTAAAAACAGAGGTTGAGGCCGGGACTATCGCCTGGGTTGAGGTGAGTTCCGGGCGGCGCCGTAATTGCCGTCTCGTTCTGGCTCCACTGGAAGTTGGTTCCTTGCTCGAGAAGCTGCTTTATCAGCGCTTAAACTGCATGATCATGGTCTCGGCGACCTTGGCGGTGGATCGTTCCTTTGCCTTTTTTACCGGTCGGGTCGGGCTTGCCGAGCGCTCGCGAAAGGGTTTTTTACAGACAATGATTCTGGCCAGCCCGTTTGACTATCGGCGTCACGCCCTGATCGCGGTGCCCAATGATCTGCCGCTGCCTAATGAAAAGTCTTATGTGCCGGCCTTGTCACTCTTTCTTGACACCTTGATTGCCCGTCTCGGGGGACGGACGATGGTTCTTTTTACTTCATATCGGACCATGCGCGAGGTTGCTTATGGTTGCCGGGATTCCTTGCTTCGGCGCGGGGTCAGGATGTTGCTTCAAGGAGAAGGGCAGCGGCAATGGCTGCTCAATGAATTGAAAAACAATTCAGGTACGGTTCTGTTTGCCACGGACAGTTTTTGGGAGGGGGTTGACGTCAAAGGACGGGCTCTAGAGTGCCTGGTGGTGGTGCGTTTACCGTTCAAGGTCCCTACTGAACCGGTCCTGGCCGCCCGTCTGGAATATGTGGCGGCTTGTGGAGGGAATCCTTTTTACGATTATACCTTGCCGCAGACCGCCCTCAAATTGAAGCAGGGGGTCGGCCGCCTGATTCGCAGTCGCAAGGATCGCGGCGTTATCGTGATTTGTGATCGACGGCTGGTTGAAAAAAGTTACGGATCACGCCTGCTTGCAGTTCTTCCGGAGGCTGAGTTTCAGATTATGAGCGGCGGTGAGCTTGTCAGTCGCGCTGCAGCTTTTATTTCTCAGGATTAAGGCCGAGTAATTCAGCCGGATGTTTTCGGCGGCGACATTGGGGTGCTATCAGCCAGGAGCAAAATTATGTTTTTCCGACCCACAAGACCATCGCTTCTGTTCGGCGGCTTTTTGACGGTTTATATTCTGCTTCTGTTGAGTCTGGCTTTTCTTGCCTGGCAGGTCCGGCAGAACGAACAGGCTGCCTGTCAGGCGTTGTTGGCGCGAAAAATTCTGGATTGTTCAGAAGGGCTCTCCAGGCGAGAGTCGCTTGGAGGCCTGAATGCGGATGAAGCCGGTCTGCCTCAGGAATGGAACGCGGTAGCCGCCCTTGGCCTTCTGCGCCGGGGAGGGATGTTTGCCGGAGTAAAGCTTTCCGCGATGAATAATAAAGAAATCGTTTTCCTGATAGAATCTATGATCAGCTTGAAACAGGCCCGGGGAAATGCCGTTCCGGGAACCTCGTCTGATATCTCATTAGGGACGATTTTTGAAAAGAAAGCGGAAAGTCTGGTCCAGACCATGGTGTTTCGAGAAGTGGTCGCCCGCAATAAAATCCGCGCGGCTTTTTGGGGGACGGTCGGACTGGTTTTTTTTCTTGCTCTGGTGAGCGCCGGTATCGGGGTTCTCTTTTTAGAGATGAAAAAGCAATCCCACCGAGAACGGGAAAGATCGCTTTTCTTTCAAGGCTTGCTGGCCGCACTGCCCGGAGCCGGTGTGCTGTTGGATGAAAACCTTGATATAAAACTAATTAATCGAGCCGGTAAAAGGCTTTTAGGGTTGGATCATGATCAGGTGTTATCCGGTAAATTTGAGCGATATTGTCGAGATCCAGCCTTGATCAAAGAGTTGCGTTCTTTCTCGTCCGCCATGCCGGAAGTTTCATCCGATATTTTCGACCAAATGTTTGCCGAGCCCAGCGAGTTTGCCTGGTATGGTGATGAGTCTCGGCAAACCTTACTTTCGGTTATCTGGTTTCATGCTTTTATTGCCGGCAAGGGTTATTTTTGGGGGGTAGTGGAAGCGTCTTGTCGAAACCAATCGCAAACCCTTAACCCAATACAGGTTCAGGAGCAGCTGAGAGAGCTGTCCAGTGAGCTTTTCCGGGTTCAGGATAACGAAAGAAGGTTGTTGGCGAATGAATTGCATGATGGTCTCTGTCAATCCCTGGCCGCCCTCAAGATGCAGGTCGCCAGAGTTGAAAAGCGTCTTGAACTTCCTGACCTTAAAGGTGAATGCCTTAAAATACGGCAATTCATAGCGCAGATTATTGAAGATACAAGACGTTTGTCCCACGATTTGAGTCCGGTGGTTCTGGATGATCTTGGTCTGGGCGACGCCCTGGCACAGATGATCAATAACTTCGCTGCCCTTAAAGGCATGAAAGTGTCCATTTCAATTCCTGACCTAGATGAGTTTTTTCCCCGGGATGCGTCTCGTCATATTTACCGGATCGTGCAGGAAACCCTAAATAACGTAGAAAAACACGCGAATGCGTCACTAGTGTTGTTTGAAGTTAAGGTTATGGATGATGAGGTCTCCTTTTCAATCAAGGATGACGGCATCGGTTTTGTTGTGGATCAGGTCAGCAAAACTCCCTCGCGGGCCGGGTTGGGTCTGGCCAGTATGGCCCAGCGGGTTCGGTTGTTGGAGGGGACCCTTCAGATTCTGAGCCAGCCAGGCAAGGGCACTGAGGTGAAGTTTCTGATTCCTAAAAAACGGTAGAGATGATGTTTTGCCGATAAGTTTATCGATGAAAGGCATTTTTTTGCGCTAAGAGGAGGGAGGCGTTTTCTGTTTGGTTTCTGAAAAGGAAGTCATTGCGTAAGGTTGTTTGTAAAAAAGTCAGCTTTTATTGCCACTTCAAGCTGATTTGCTTGTAAATAGTTTATCTATCTGATATATTGCGACGGTTAGGTTTGTGAGAGATATTCGTTCGGCTGATAGCGTCGTTGTGATATAAAGTTATAAGATACGTAAAATCAAGGAGTTGTCTGATGTTTAGAGATGATGGCAAATGTAAAATCGTTCTGGCTGATGATCATGCGATGTTGCGTCAGGGTATCAAGAAGATAATCGAGGAAGAAAATAATCTTGAAGTTGTCGGCGAGGTTAGTGATGGTCTTGAACTGATTGAGTTTTTAAATAAAAATCGTGTCAATCTCGTGCTGCTTGATATTTCGATGCCCAATGTGCGTGGAATCGAAGCGATTACCGAAGTCCGGCGGGCTCAGCCGGGGGTCAAGGTTTTGATGCTGACCATGCACAATAATAAAGAGTATCTGTATGCCGCAATTTCCGCCGGAGCTGATGGTTATCTGCTTAAAGAAAACAGCGATGACGAACTTTTAGCCGCTATTGACCAGGTCATGCATGGGGAGACCTATATTTCACCAACCTTGGCGGCGGATTTTTCTGAAGACTTGATGAAGTTTTATCGCAAAAACAAGAAACTTCCTTTTGAGCACCTGACCAATCGTGAACGTGAAATCTTGAAAATGGTGGCGGAAGGCAATACCAGCCGTGAAATTGGCGATCTTTTGTATATCAGCTTGCGTACGGTTGAACATCATCGAGCTAACATCATGCGCAAAATGAAATTCCGCTCGGTTGCCGATCTGATTAAATACGCGCTCGATAAAGGTTACGTTTAGGTCTGGCCTGGGTTGTGACGTTGTTTTATTTGAGGGCACTCTTTTTGAGGTGCCCTCTGTTGTTTATAGTTCAGCTCGCCTTGTCGGGATGGGCTTATTGTGTAACTTAACGAATAGGAAATTTACGGATGAGTACAAAAATTGATCCTTTTGCCGAGCTGACCTGTTTGATCGCTGATTCCGGTCTGGCTGCATGGGGGCGTAAAGAAATTGAGGTTGCTGAACACGAAATGCCGGGCTTGATGGCGATCCGGGAAAAGTATCTGGCCGATCAGCCTCTGAAGGGGGCCAGGATCACCGGTTCATTGCATATGACGATTCAGACGGCGGTCCTGATTGAAACCCTGGTCGCTTTAGGCGCAGAGGTGCGCTGGGCTTCCTGTAATATTTTTTCTACCCAGGATCATGCCGCGGCTGCGATCGCGGCCGCAGGGATTCCTGTTTTTGCCTGGAAAGGTGAGACCTTGGCCGACTATTGGGCCTGCACCTACCAGGCGCTCTCTTTTCCTGGGGGGGGCGGTCCGGATCTGATCGTCGATGATGGAGGGGATGCCACGCTGATGATGCATCTGGGAGCGCGATCCGAAAAGGACCCTTCATTGCTTGAGGGAGACTTTCAATCGGAAGACGAAATCGAACTGGTTGCCCTGCTGCGGGAAATCCAGCGTCGTAAAGTGAGTAACTTTCAAGACTGGGTTGATAATTGCCGCGGAGTCTCGGAGGAGACAACGACCGGAGTTCATCGTCTCTATCAGATGATGGAAAAGGGCGAGCTCAAGTTCCCGGCATTTAATGTCAATGATTCCGTGACCAAGTCAAAGTTTGACAATCTCTATGGTTGTCGCGAGTCGTTGGCGGATGGGATCAAGCGGGCGACCGACGTTATGGTCGCCGGTAAAAATGTGGTGATCTGTGGTTATGGTGATGTTGGGAAAGGCTGCGCTCAGTCCATGCGCGGTTTCGGCGCTCGAGTGATAGTTACCGAGATCGATCCGATTTGTGCCTTGCAGGCCCTGATGGAAGGGTTTGAGGTGACGACAATGGAAGAGGCGTTGGTCGAGGGTGATATTTACGTGACCACGACCGGAAATCGTGATGTTATCACGGCCGAACATATTGCGGGAATGAAAAACCAGGCGATCGTTTGTAATATCGGTCATTTTGACAGTGAAATTCAGATCGCGCGCCTCAATAAATGGCCCGGTATTGTCAGGGAAAAGATTAAACCCCAGGTTGATCGTTACACTTTTCCGGATAAGCACCAGGTTTTTGTCCTGGCGGAGGGTCGTCTGGTAAATCTGGGATGTGCTACCGGACATCCTTCGTTTGTGATGTCGGCCTCGTTTGCCAATCAGACCCTGGCTCAGCTTGATTTGTGGAAAAACCGTTATGAAATCGGGGTTTATCGGTTGCCTAAGATTCTGGATGAAGAGGTCGCCCGTTATCATATTGAGAAACTCGGGGCTAAATTGACGGTTCTTAATCAGGTGCAGGCGGATTATCTGGGCATATCGATTAACGGCCCCTATAAACCCGAGCATTATCGCTATTAGGACGAAAGCTTCCGCAACCGTTAAAACTAAAAAAGGGACAGCTGCGAGCTGTCCCTTTTTTGATTTTTTCATGGTCGGGATGAGAGGATTTGAACCTCCGACCCCTGCGTCCCGAACGCAGTGCTCTACCGGGCTGAGCCACATCCCGCCTGAAATTGTTGCGAGGCTTCTAATGGATTGACTCTCTAAAGTCAAGAGGAAAATGCCGGGAAGGGTCAATTGAAGTTCGCCAGAAAGGGCTTGACTAGGTTGGTTAAAGATGGCAAAAGGCGCAGGTTCACTGGTCTTTAGGCAACGACCGAGGGTGGTCTTTTTAAAATCTGATGGGATATCAATATGGAACAGAGCAGTATTAAGACAAGAGCCGTCGCTTACCGGAGTCATGTTTGTGGAGAATTACGGGCTGCGGATATCGGTAAAAGAGTCAAACTGTCGGGTTGGGTGCAGAACTGGCGCGATCACGGAGGCGTGATTTTTATCGATTTGCGGGATCGTTATGGCTTGACCCAGGTGGTTTTTAATCCTGAAAATGCACCCGAGGCTCATGCTCAGGCTCATCTTCTGCGGGGAGAATTTGTCCTGCAGGTTGAAGGCGGGGTGGTTTGTCGTCCGAAGGGTACGATCAATGCCAATATGGCAACCGGGGAAATTGAAATTCTGGCTGATCAGGTCAGAATCTTAAATAAATCTCAAACCCCGCCTTTCATGATTGATGAAACCAGTGAAATCGGCGAGAATGTACGGCTTCAATATCGTTATCTGGATTTGCGCCGGCAAGCTTTACAGGAGGCCCTAATTACTCGTCACAAGGTAAGTAAAATCGTCAGGGATTATCTCGATGAACATGATTTTCTGGAAATCGAGACGCCGGTCCTGACAAAAAGTACTCCTGAAGGAGCCCGTGATTATCTGGTTCCGAGCCGCACCAATCCGGGGTCATTTTTTGCCTTGCCGCAGTCGCCGCAACTTTTCAAGCAGCTTCTCATGGTCGCCGGCTTCGATCGTTACTTCCAGATTGTCAAGTGTTTTCGGGATGAAGATCTGCGAGCCGACCGGCAGCCGGAATTTACTCAGATTGATATGGAACTCTCCTTCGTCGAGCGGGATGACGTGATGGGGCTGGTTGAAGGCATGATAGCCATGATTTTTAAAACTGTGAAAGGCTTTGACAGCTGTCCACCTTACCCGCGGCTGACTTATAGCGCAGCCTTGGATATGTATGGTCTGGATGCCCCGGATCTGCGTTTTGACATGCATCTGGTCGATCTCTGCGGGGTTTTCGCGGGGACTGAATTTAAGGTTTTTCGTTCGGTTCTGGATGGTAAGGGACTGATAAAAGGGATTAATCTAAAAGGTGGGGCGGCGCTTTCGCGAAAGGAAATCGATGATTTGCTGGCCGTAGTTCAGATTTATGGGGCCAAGGGGCTGGCTTGGATCAAGGTTAATGACGATGGCTGGCAGTCGCCGATCGTGAAATTTTTCAGTGAACCTGAAAAAACCGCACTGGGTCAGCGTATGGAGGCGGAAACCGGCGACTTGCTGTTGTTTGTGGCCGATCGGGCTGAAGTCGCCAATGAGGCTCTCGGTCGTTTGCGTTTGCACTTAGGTGAGAAAATGGGCCTGATTGATCAAACCAAACTGGCTTTTTGCTGGGTTGTCGATTTTCCCATGTTCGCCTGGGATGAGTCGGAAAAACGCTATGTGGCGATTCATCATCCCTTTACGGCTCCGCTGGATGAGGACCTCGCCAGGCTTGAGAGTAATCCGTTACAGGTCAAAGCCAAGGCTTATGATCTGGTTCTGAATGGGGTCGAGGTTGGCGGCGGCAGTATCAGAATTCATGACAGTGAAACTCAGGCCAAGGTTTTTCGGCTTCTCAAGATCACCGATGAGGAGGCTCGGGAAAAGTTTGGTTTCCTCCTGGATGCTTTGAGTTTCGGCGCTCCTCCACATGGTGGTATCGCTTTTGGGCTTGATCGCCTGATGATGCTTCTGTTGGGGCGTCAGTCGATTCGCGAAGTGATCGCTTTTCCCAAAACCCAGAAAGCGACCTGTCTGTTGAGCGGGGCGCCGAATACTGTCAGCCCACGGCAACTGCGGGATCTGGCGATAAAAATTGCATAATTGATTTACAGGAGGAGCGCATGACAGCGACACGGCAACCGGGTCAGTATATTGATTTTGAAAACGGGGTCTATCGGGTTCCGGATAACCCGATTATCGGAGCTCTGGCCGGAGACGGCATCGGACCAGATATCTGGGAGGCCACGCGAAAGGTTCTTGACGCGGCCATCGATAAGGCTTACGCCGGGCGCAGGCTGGTCTGCTGGCAGCCCCTGGCCGCCGGAGAAACGGCTTTTGCTGAAACCGGTTCATATTTGCCGCAAACAACCCTGGATGCCATCCGCAAACAGCGGATCGCCATTAAAGGTCCGCTTTCAACCCCGACCGGAGGGGGCATTCGTAGTCTGAATGTTGCGTTGCGCCATTATTTTGATCTTTATGCCTGTATTCGACCGGTGCGTTATTATGATGGGGTGCCCAATCCGATGAAGCGGCCGGGGGATCTTGATGTGGTTATTTTTCGCGAAAACACGGAGGATGTCTATGCTGGGCTGGAATGGCCCTCGGGCTCGGTTGAAGCCGAAGAGCTGGGGGCCTATCTACGGGATAAACTGGGAGCCAAAGTCCCTCAAGGATCGGCCCTGGGAATCAAACCGATGAGTCCTGCGGGCAGCAAACGTCTGATCCGTAAGGCGATTATCTTTGCCCTTGAAAATCAGCGCCGGGTAGTGACCATGGTGCACAAGGGTAATATTATGAAATTTACCGAAGGTGCTTTTTGTCAGTGGGGATATGAAATAGCCCGGGCTGAATTCTCTGATCGGGTCGTTACGGAAAATGAACTTTTGACTCATTATCAGGGCGAACTGCCGGCGGAAAAGATCCTGCTCAATGATCGGATCGCGGATGCGATGTTTCAGCAGTTGCTGCTGCGTCCGGCCGAATATGACGTGCTGGCCACTCCCAATCTTAACGGAGATTATCTTTCCGATGCCTGTGCCGCCCAGGTCGGTGGACTTGGGATTGCTCCAGGAGCCAATGTCGGCGACGGAATCGCTATCTTTGAGGCCACCCATGGCACGGCTCCCAAGTATGCCGGCCAGGACAAGGTCAACCCCGGATCGCTGATTCTTTCGGGTAAGATGATGCTTGATTTTATGGGTTGGAAAGAGGCCGGCAGCCTAGTCGAAACGGCTTTGCGGAAAGCAATTCTGGGGCGGCGGGTAACCTATGATCTGGCCCGGCAGATGGAGGGCGGCGAGGAGGTCACTTGCAGTACTTTCGCGCAGTTGATTGTTGAGGCCATGGCCCGGTGATGATTTTCCCTTATGGTATTCATAAAACTTTCCGTATCGATCTGTAATGCAGAATTATCGTCGCCTGCTAAATTATCTCCGCCCCCTGTGGTGGCCGTTGCTGCTATCAATTTTTTGTATGGTGGCGTTCTCACTGCTGACCTCGGCAGTCGCTTTTCTCGTGAAGCCCGCGCTTGACGATATCTTTATCAATAAGGATGCTGTCAAGCTCAAGTCTCTGCCCTTGGTCCTGATTCTGCTTTTCGCTTTGAAAGGGGTCGCCAATTATTTCCAGACCTACTACACCGGGTATGTCGGGAGTCGGATCGTCACGACGATCAGGGAAGAGGTTTATTTTCATATTCAGAAGCTCTCCCTCTCCTTTTTTACCGCGACCGCCAGCGGGGTTCTGACTTCGCGTATTATCTATGATGTGTCCATGATCCAGCGGGCGGTTTCCAATGTTATCTCCGGTCTACTCAAGGATATGGTCACGGCTTTGGGGCTGGTCGGCGTTATCATTTATCGGGACTGGCAGCTGTCCCTGATTGTCCTGGTGGTTTTTCCTTTATTCTTTTTCCCGATTTTCAAATACAGTCGCAAAATGCGGCGCTTCAGTAAAAAAAGTCAGGTTCAGGTTGCGGGAATCACATCTTTTCTGCAAGAGAGTTTTACCGGTATCAGGATTATCAAGGCCTTTCAGATGGAGTCCTATAATCAGAGGGAATTTCGGACGATCAATGAAAAACTGCTGGGTCTGGTTCTGCGTCAGCTGAAAATCAAATCTCTGACGGTGCCGATTTCCGAGACCGCCGGCGGTCTGGCGGCCGCTGCTGTGATCTGGTACGGTGGCAGTCAGGTGGTGCAGGGACATTCCACTCCGGGTAATTTCTTTTCCTTCATGACGGCTCTTTTTATGCTCTATGGGCCGATTCGCAGCCTTAACCGCAGCAACAACCAGATTCAGGAAGCCCTGGCCGCCGGCAAACGGGTTTTTGAAATTCTTGACCTGGAGCCTGAAATCATTGATCGTCCCGGAGCGGTCGAACTGCCTCCGATTAGAAACGGGATTCGTTTTGAGCATGTCGTTTTCGCCTACGATAACGAAAACGACGTGCTGCGCGGGGTCTCTTTGTCACTGCGCAAGGGTGAAACCGTGGCCCTGGTCGGCCGCAGCGGTGGAGGCAAAAGCACCATCCTTAATCTGCTGCCTCGTTTTTATGACGTTAAAAGCGGGCGGATCATGATCGACGATCTGGATATTCGAGACCTGACCCAGCAGTCTCTGCGGGCGGCGATAGCGATTGTCTCGCAGCAGACCGTCCTTTTTAATGATACAGTTCGTAATAACATTGCCTATGGTCGAACCGATCTAAGTCTTGACGATATTATAAATGCCGCCCGTTCCGCCAATGCCCATACCTTTATCGAAGAACTGCCGGAGCAATACGATACGATCATCGGGGAAAACGGGGTCAGGCTTTCCGGCGGGCAACAACAGCGGCTTTCAATTGCCCGGGCTTTACTGAAAAATTCCCCGATTCTTCTGCTTGATGAGGCGACTTCTTCCCTGGACACCGAGTCGGAAAGAGCGGTTCAGGAAGCCATTGATCGTTTGATGGAGAGCCGAACTTCGCTGGTGGTGGCCCATCGTCTGTCGACGATAGTCAACGCCGATCGGATTGTAGTTCTGGATAAAGGGGAGATTGTCGAGGAAGGCACCCATAAGGAGCTGCTGGCAGCCGCTGGTGAATATACCAAATTGTACAATATGCAGTTTCAGGAGGAGTGAGAAAATCGCAAGCAACCCTGACCGTGGTGTCCGCAGACAGATAAAAACCAAGTTTCCAGCTGCCGATTCTATCGTTTTAATAGCGGTTTCGATCAGTGTTATACTGTCTTTATGGACCTCTTTTACCGGCGGCACGATCAACCTTGACGGTATTCTTTATATCAGCGTGGCCGAGCGCCTGCAGCAGGGGAATTTCGGGTCAGCGGCGGAACTTTATAACTGGTTTTTCTATCCTCTCTGCATCGCCGGAATCAGCCAGCTTACCGGGTTTGCTCTGGAAACTGCGGCCTTTCTGCTGACGGCTTTTTTTTCAGCCCTGCTAACCTACGCTTTTCTGGCGTGTGTCCGTCTCTTCGAAAATTCAGAGCGAGTACTTTTATGGGCGGCTCTGATCATTGTCTTTCATCCGGTTTTAATGGAGGACCGCTGCGAAATCATTCGTGATCATGGCTATTGGGGATTTTATCTTCTGGCGCTTTTTTTTATCCTGCGCTTTTCTCATAGTGGTCGTTGGCGCGAGGTTCTGGGTTGGTGGGGGAGCATGCTCCTGGCCACCATGTTTCGTGTCGAAGGTTTGTTGTTTATGCTTTTGCTGCCGCTGTCGATGCTCTGGCAGAGAAGACCCAGCCCTCAGCGATGGTATTTTTTTGCCAAAACGCAACTGATCAACCTGATCTTTTTTGTAAGCGCGATGATTTTTTTGCAGTCGACAAAAAATCCCGGAGCCAAATTGTTGGAGTGGGGTCGTTTGGGGGATGCTCTGGCGCTCGGGGAAAAATTTTATAGAGCTCTGAACGGCGGGCTGGCGCAAAGAAGCGAGATGCTCGAAAAGGTTCTTTATCCGTATTCTCAGAACTACGCGGGGGCCGTTCTGATACTGATTCCGCTGGTAATTTTTCTACATAAACTGTTGGCCACCCTGACCCCGGTTTATGTCGGGGTGCTCGGTTGTCGCCCCTGGCGTTACCTGCGTCGTCTTAACCATGATCTGTTAATTGTCCTGATCTGGACGATGCTCCTCAATGCTGCTATTCTCCTGGTTTTTGTTTTTGCCGAGTATTACCTGCAGAGGCGGTTTGCTTATCCTCTGGGGATCACTCTTTTGCTCTTATTGCCTTTTATTTTTGATGCGTATTTTTTGTTATGGCGGAGCGGTAAAAGAATTTTACCGCTTAAACGCTGGCTTCTTTATCCGGCCGCGGTTTTTCTGGTGATTCAGTCCCTGGGTGGTTTTCTGAGCTGGCCTGGAAACTCGGACTATTTTATCAAAGAAGCCGGTTTATGGCTGAAGGACAATCTTCCGCCCCATGAATCACTGTACAGCAACAACCCCAAACTTTATTACTACAGCGGTCGCATGGATGGTTATTGGGAAAAAAGACCTTTGCGGCTTAAGTTCTCGGCCGCTCTTTTACAGGAAAAACCCTGGCCGGACAAAGCTTACATTGCCCTGTGGGTGAGCCGCCATTTTCCTGGGAGTACGGCTGAGATCTCCCGCGAACTTGAGCGGGAACCGGTTAAAGTTTTCAGCAATCGTCGACACGATCGGGTTATAATCTATGACGCCGGCTAGGTTAGGAGATGTGGTTTTGCAAAAGGAGTTTTCGCCGTGGTGAGGCCGCGCCGAATCGTTTTTGTCTGTAAGGGGCTGGAAGATCCGGCAACCCGTTATCGGATTCTGCAGTATGAAGCTCTTTTTATACGTCACGGCTGGCAAATCAGTTGTCTGGCTGAACGCGGTTCCTGGTTCGAGCGGCTGGCGGTGCTGAAGGCCGCTAAAACCGCCGAGGTGCTGGTGGTTTCCCGCAGAACCTACAGTTATCCTTTCTTGTGGCTGTTGCGCTATTTTGCCGGGTATCTGATTTTTGATTTCGATGACGCGATTTTCTGCAAGAGTTCAGGCGCCGTCTCCAGACGCCGGCAGAAAGGTTTTGCGCGGATGGTTTCGTGCTGCGATCAGATCTGGGCCGGCAACCGTTATCTGGCCGCCGCCGCCGAGCCCTACCAGCGCCGGGTCAGGGTGATTCCGACCTCGGTTTTCCCTGAAGCCTATGAAAAAATAAAGGTTGACCGGTCAGACTCTTTTGTCGATCTGGTCTGGATCGGCAGTCGTTCCACCCGTAAACACCTTCTGACCATCATGCCGGTACTTGAAGAAACGGCTTTGGCGGTTCCCGGTTTGCGCTTGAAGATTATCGCCGATTTCAGTCTGTCGGCGCAGCACCTTGATGTTTTAGCCGTGCCCTGGTCGAAAGCGCACGAGGCTTACGATCTGGTTTCGGCCGATATCGGGCTCGCCCCGTTGCCGGATAATCCTTTTACCAGAGGAAAATGCGCTTTAAAGATAATTCAGTACATGGCTGCCGGGCTGCCGGTGGTATCGTCCGCCTCCGGTGTCAATCGCGAGGTAGTCGCAGATGGTGTCAGTGGTTTTTTGGCGCATAATCCTGAACAGTGGCAGGCGGCGATTGTACGTTTGGCTCGGAACCGGAAAATGCGTCGTGCAATGGGAGAGGCCGGCCGGGAAATTTTTTTGAAAAATTACAGCGGGCCGGTGGTCTTTGCGAAAATTATGGGTTCTCTGGAAAGCGATTTTAGTCCTGAGCAAAGCTGATTATGAATAAATCTTTCTTATCTGAAAATGATTTGTGTCCTTTATGCGCTTCATCCCAGCGGCGACCTGCTTTTGTCGGCACCGATCTTCTCCATGGATTACCAGGCCGTTATGAGTATGTTGAATGTCGGATTTGTGGGTTGATTTATCAGATGCCATTGCCGAGTCCGGAAAAAATTGCCTCGTTTTATCCGGAGCAGTACGATCCCTATCGGCCGACTTCGTTAAAAAATAAAAATCGGTTCGAAAAAGCGGTGCTCAGGGATAAATACGGTTATCGGCATCTTGACAGTTCCGTCCCTGGGTGGCTTTCATGGTGTCTGGCCCCCTTGGTGCTGCGGGATGCGGTCCACTTTTTGGGCAATCACCGTCTCCTGGATGTTGGTTGCGGTTCAGGACGCTATCTGCAGAGCATGCGTAACTTGGGCTGGGAGGTTGACGGGGTTGAATTTAATGACGGTGCCGCACAGACTTGTCGTCAAGCGGGTCTGCGGGTTTTTGCCGGGGAACTGGCCCAGGCGGGTTTTGCCGATGAAACTTTTGCTGTCGTCACGGCCCGTCATGTTTTGGAGCATATTGCCGAACCTAAAGCCTTCGTCGCGGAGATTTTTCGTATTTTACAGCCCGGCGGTTGGCTGGTTTTAAAAACCCCGAACAGCCGGGCCCTGGCGCGCAACTGGTTTGGACCGAAATGGTATCCTAATGACGCTCCGCGTCATCTGATGCTTTATTCTCCGGCGAATCTGCGCCGCCTGGCGCAGGAGCAGGGTTTTATTCCGAAACGGTGGTTTACCGAATCATCACCTAAGGCTATCCTTAACAGTTGGGATTATGTTTCCGGCAATCGGGGAAAACCTTCGCGTAAACGCCGGCTGCGGCGGCTGCTGGCCCGGGTTTACGTTGTCGCGGCCGGGCTTGATTCCGGGCGTGGTGATGAAATAAATATCATTTTTGTCAAACCTGAAAAACAATGAAGAGGCGGTGGCTTGGGCGGCAATGGCAATAAGGGTAAAAACCGAAGCTTCGACATTGCCCTTGATGACAGGGATAATTCGTCCAGGTAAAAGTCTTGCTTTTCAGGATTACGGGGTACGGTAAAAAACGTGAGTTTGAAGCTGGCATTCTGTCTGATCAAATATTTCCCTTACGGGGGATTGCAGAGGGACTTTCTTAGGATTGCCGAGATCTGTCATCGTTCCGGGTACCGGATCGAGGTTATTACTCTTGACTGGGTCGGTCCGGTTCCCGAGTGGTTGACCTTGCGGCTGGTTCGCGTCCGGTGCGTAACCAATCATGCGCGCCGTCTGGCGCTTGCGCTGGAACTGTCCCGCATGACCTCCACTGGAGAGTATGCCGCAACCGTCGGTTTCAGCAAGATGCCGGGTCTGGATGTTTATTTCGCGGCGGACAGCTGTTATGCCGCAAAAAATGAAAAACGAAATATTTTCTACCGTCTCAGCGGCCGCTATCGGGTCTATTCCTTTCTGGAAAAAGCGGTTTTCTCCGCAGCTTCGCCAAGTGTAGTGCTGATGCTGTCGGAGGCAGAAAAACATCTTTATCAGCATTATTATCAGACTCCGGAAGAACGCTTATTTCTTTTGCCACCGGGAATTTCCCGAGATCGTTTGCGCCCGCTTGACGCCGCCGCCCTCGGCGCCGGATTGAGAGCCGAGCTCGGGGTTGGGGCTGACAGCTATCTGGTTTTGCTGGTGGGCTCCGGATTCAAGACCAAAGGAGTTGATCGCGCCTTGCTGGCCGTGGCCTCTTTACCGGAAGAAATTCGGGAAAATTGTTTTCTGGTCGTGATCGGTAAGGATAATTTTTCACCTTTTGCACGCTTGGCGAAAAGTCTTGGAATTGCCGGCAGAGTGATTTTCTTTCCCGGGCGTGACGATATTACTCGTTTTCTGGTGGCGGCGGATCTTCTGATTCATCCGGCTTATAAAGAGAATACCGGTACCGTGTTGATTGAAGCCTTGGCCGCCGGGTTGCCGGTCCTGGCCACCGATGTCTGCGGTTACAGCGGGCATATTCGTCAAGCCCAGGCTGGGTTGGTTTTAACCTCACCGTTTGTGCAGGAAAGATTAAATCTTCTTCTGGCGCGAATGCTGTTGTCCCGCCACCGAAATGCCTGGTCCCGGAATGCTTTGCGCTATGTCGAACGGGAAGATGTTTTCAGTATGCCGGAAAAGGCGGCCGAAATAATAATCAAGGTGGCTCGGCGCCAAAAACCTTAGTGCGGAGCAGCCGGTGCTGCTTGTCGGGAGAACGGTTATAGTTAAAAATAGTCGATGGGGGAAATTGCTGCAAATGCGTCGGGAAGCCGCGCTGGAAACCCCATATTTCTTCTTTTACGGCAGCCTCATGGAGCGCTATAAAAATTTTAACCGTTTTCTTTTGCGAAAGGTCAAAACTATTCAACCGGCCTATTGCCAGGGTTTTCTTTATCAGCTGCCTATCGGTTTCCCTGGCCTGATAACTTTGGATGGGTGCCAGGATCTGGTTGTCGGTGAGCTCATGACGTTCAGCCATCCCGCCAGAATCATGCGGGTTCTCGACCTGCTTGAAAACTATTATCCGGATGACTCGCGGCGAAGTGTTTATTTGCGGCGAAAGCTGCCGGTTATTGCCGAGGGGCTGGATGACTCAGGCAACAAGGTGTTTATCGAGCACGAAGCCTGGGTTTACACTTATCCACTGGAACATCTGGCTCCGGAAAATAAAAAACAATTCTTTGTCTCCTGCGGTAACTGGAAGCTTCTCAGTGAGCAGCCTCCAGTTAAAAAAAGCGGCTTTTTGCGTAATCTTTTTAAAAGGTTAAGAGAACGGCCGCAACCGCAACATGTCCATATCGACCCGGTGTTGTGCCTGAATGAAGAGCTCTATGCCCGCTGGTCAGCCTCTTCCGCTTGCGCCAGATTCTGTAAAAATCCCGAACAGTGTCGTCGTAATCGTCGTAAGCGCTGGGATAACTTTACATTGGGATAGTGTTTCCGCAGTGGCGGTTGATCATCAGCCGGCGACTTTCGAGGATGCGCACGAGATGAGAGCCGTAATCGGTTAAAAATCTTTCTCCATAGACCCCTTCGCTTCTCAGGCCATTTTCCAGGTTGACCATGAATCTACGCAGGGAAGAATCGGGCAAGGGATAGGGTTTGTTTGCCCAAGCCAAAAGTTGAGGCTGATACTTTAGGCAGTTTTCCGCTAACCGATAGGCGGTCTGAAAACCTTTGAGAGCTAAGATCACCGGCAGATAATTGTAGTTTCGCTGGCCTGTCCGCCAGAGCCGAAGGAAGGCGTATTCCATGACCTCCTTTTTGCTCTCGCTGCGCAGGGACAGATGGCGTCGGCGTTTGATGAACCTATGCAGTTCCTGGTCTGCGAAGCGTTTTTCCCGAAGTTGGCCGTAATTATCGCAAACCAGATCTCCACCCAGCAGCAGTAGACAGAGAAAATCATCAAGGTCGGGTTCGATTTGGCCGCAACCATGAAATTCAAGATTGACGTGCAGACTGTGTGGTTTGATCTCCGGAATAAAGTCGACGGTTTCGTCGATCATCTGGCCGGCGATTCCGGGGTCGGTGGTTAAAGGTAGTGAGTAGTGGCGTGGATAGTCGACCCGGACCAGAGAGTATTCGAAGAATCCGCCGTAGCGCGAAAGTGAAAAAAGGCGACGGCCGTGTTCGTGCGAGTCAAGGTAGCCTCCCAGTCGCCAGGTGACATCCTCAAGCTGAAAAGCGCTGTAATATTCCATGTTGTGAAAAGGGTCCTCGGAGAGTTCTTCGGTGCTTAAGTTTCTGGAGATGGCCAGATGGCCGAGATTGCTGAATTCCATTTCCAGGCCGATTGGCGTGCGACCGGGTACTTGCCCGGCTTTGACGGCGGAGCACTCTGAAGCCATCTCGTCCCGATTATAGATTCTGGCGGCCAGGGTTCCCGCCAACAGGCAGTAGATGAAATGATGGCGGATTTTTTCGTTGATTACCTGTTCCAGAAACGGCGCCAGGGCGGGTTCCCAGGTATTTCGGTGGCGGTTCATCCAACGGAGAACGGTCAGGTTGATCGGAGTGTCTTTATGGCAAGCCGGATCATGTGGTGGCGGGCTGAGTTCCCGCTTACGACCGGCAAGCTGCACCAGAAAGCCGAACAGATAATGTCTGAAAATGATTTTGAGATGGCTTCTGACCAGCTCCTGGCGGCGCCAGAGCAGGCGATTGATGGTCAGCTTGCGATGGATAAAAGCACCGGCTTTTTTCTGCTCTCTCCTGAAGCCTCCGTCTTGCTGCTGTTTTTTCAGGAGATGAAAACGCCTCAGATAGCTGACTCCGACAAATTCCCGTTGAACCATAAGCCGGATTGTCGGGCTGAGGCTTTCATAGAGGGTTCGATAGGAGGTTTGCCGATACTCTTCGGGAAAGAACAGAGGCATAATTGTCCTTTTTCTGCGTAAGAGATATCTTGGTCGGGGCTTTACCTTCAGATAAAAAGGCTTTCGACCTTTTGGTTGAGCTCGGTCATGCTTGTCAGGCTGAACAGTTCCTTGCGAAAGGCGGCCGCGCCGCAAATCCCGCGGGAATACCAGGCCAGGTGTTTACGATAGAGGAGCAGGCCGGTCCTCTCCCCGTAAACCTCCTGCAATAGTCGGCTGTGAGTCAGAATCGTCAGACGTTTTTCCTCAGCTCCAGGTTTTGCAAGGGGGTTGTTTTTCAGAGTTTCCTTGATCTCACGAAAAAGCCAGGGGCGTCCCAGGGTTCCCCGACCCAGCATGATGCCGCTGAGGTTGTTTTGTTGCAGGGCGGCAATTGCGGTTTCCGGTTCAAATAAGTCGCCTGAGCCGATGATCGGCAGCGGGCTTTTTTTAGCAGCTTTCAGCAGCAGCTGCCAATCGGCCAGACCGGAAAACATCATGACCGCTGTCCGTGGGTGACAGGTCAGAGCCCGGGCCCCGTGTTTGGCGGCCAGTTCAATGAAAAGGTCAAGGTTGATCCCGCGACTGTCCCAGCCGCTTCTGACTTTGACGGTATAGGGGATGGCCGGCGGACGGTTAAGTGCCCGCATAATGGCTTCGGCTTTATCCGGGGCCAGTAACAGCGCGGCCCCGGCTCCGGTTTTGATTACCTTTCTGACCGGACAGCCCATATTGATGTCTATCAGGTCGGCTCCCGCGTCAATAGCAAGTTCCGCCGCCGCCCGAATAATTTCCGGATCCGAGCCGAAAAGCTGAACCCAGTGCGGTTGGTCGCTGAGGCCGGGAATCAGTAATTCCCGGCTTTTATGGTCACCATAAAGCAAACCTTTAGCGCTGATCATTTCGCTGACCGCAAGGTCGGCACCGAAAGAACGGCAGAGTCGGCGAAAGGGTTGGTCGCTTAAGCCGGCCATTGGTGCCAGAATGATTTTTTTATCCATGAACATCTTTCTATTCTAACCTTTTATGTTTGAAGGTTCAACTTTTCCTTGACTTAGTTTCACGCGGCAAGGTATTTCTGCCAAAAGAGTGTTGCTGACGCAGTCTCTGAAGCGGTCTCCGCTTTATCCTGATGGTCGTCTTTTTTAAAAAAGCGAGCCCCGCCCCTCGGGCGAGTCCTTATGACGTAAATCCAGTAATTATTTTATGATTTTAAAGGGTTAGTTTGAAGTTGCGGCGAAGGGGACAACGATGTTTTTCTTGATTATTTCTGCAAATTATCTCAAGCCCAGTGGACGGCGTCGTTTTCAAAGGCTGTTCCCGCAACAGAGAAAATAGATCTGGGAATGAATGTAGGCAATCTTCTTCCTTCGACCCTGCGTCATATCGCCATGATTATGGATGGGAACGGTCGCTGGGCTGAGAAACATGGTCGTCCCCGGGTAAAAGGGCATGAAGCCGGAGCCAAAACGGTTGATCGTATGGTTAGTTACTGTTCCGGAATCGGCCTCGAGGTCCTTACACTCTACGCTTTTTCTTCGGAAAACTGGCAACGGCCGGTCTTTGAAGTCAGCGCGCTGATGAGCCTTTTACGACATTATCTGCGGCGTGAAGACAAAAGGCTCAAAAAAAATAACATCCGTCTTCGGGCGATTGGTCGACTCCAGCGTCTGGAGCCGGGGTTGCGCCGGGAACTGGAGCGTGTCATCCTCGATACGTCATCCGGAAACGGTATGATCCTGAATCTGGCGATCAGTTACGGTGGCCGGGACGAACTTTGTGATGCGGCGGCGGAGCTCTGTCGTCAAGTGCAAAATGGCGAGTTGCGCTGTGATGAAATTAATGATGAGCTGCTGTCCCGTCATCTGTATACGGCCGGTCTGCCGGATCCCGATATGATGATTCGTACCGGGGGTGAGTTTAGAGTCAGTAATTTCCTTCTCTGGCAGTCAGCCTACACCGAACTTTATTTTACGGAGACCTTGTGGCCGGATTTTTCAGCGGAAGAGTTGGGGCGGATCATTGATGATTTTAAGTGTCGGGAGCGCCGCTTTGGGCGCGTTCCGGAAAACAAGTAGGTCCGCTATAATCAGACAACGGGGTTTTTTTATGAATGAAACCGTGAGAGAAATTTTGGGCAGCCGCCGGGTGAAAACCGCAGCCGTGACTCTGCCGGTGATCGTTTTTTTTCTGGCGGTTGCTCCAAAATGGTTTTTCTTTCTGGTTCTTTTAGCGGTTCTGGGGGCGCTGATCCAAGAGAGTTGGCCGCTTTTTTTGGGTGAGCGCAGCGGCTTTCGCCTGCGAGGCCCGGTCTGGGCTCTGGTTTTTTTACTTTTCTTTGCCGCCTATTTCCGGGGAGTGAGCGGTCTTTCCGGAGCCTTGGCCATCGCTTTTTTTACCTTGGTTCTGCTTCTTTTTGAGGCTGGGCTTGAAGCTGAGGCCTTGCCCCGTTTGGCGATGGTGTTACTTTTTATTATCTATCTGCCGTTCTTTTTCGCCCATTTTCTCCTGATCTGGGATCTTCCTGAAGGTCGCAGTCTGGTGGCCTTTATTCTGATGGTAACCTGGGGAGGGGACGCCTTTTCCTTTTACTGTGGAACCTATTGGGGAAAACGTAAACTTTCGCCGCTGATCAGCCCGAACAAGACGGTTGAGGGCTTTCTGGCCGGGCTTTTCGGGGCCGTATTCTTTGCGCTGTTCTTTAAAGGCCTCGGTTTTGTTTCGATTGCCTGGAATGAAATTATAGTTCTCGGCCTGGCCGCTAACTTTGTCGGACAGATGGGTGATCTTTTTGAATCGTTTCTCAAACGCAGCCGCGGGATTAAGGACTCTGGTTCTCTGATTCCCGGGCACGGTGGCATTCTGGATCGTTTGGACAGTGTGCTGTTTGCCGCACCGGTTATCTTTTACGGATACAGCCTGTGGATTCTGTAAAAATGTCCAGGCCGGAAAAGAAGATTGCGTTACTCGGAGCCACCGGTTCAATCGGTCGCAGCGCCCTTGATGTCATAAGTCGTTTTCCTGAATACTTTGAGGTGGTGGCTTTGGGCGGCGGGAAAAATGTCGCTGAATTATTTTCTCAGGCGCAACGTTTCAAACCCCGGCTTCTGGCGGTTCAGGATAAGGCCGGGGCCGCTTTTTTAGAGCGAAAATTGCGGGAAAAGCGACTCACGATTCCGGTTTTGGTCGGTCGGGACGGGGCTTTGGCGGTGGCCAGGCAGGCTGAATCAGATCTTCTGGTGGCGGCGATGGTGGGGGCGATTGGTCTGGAACCGGTTCATGCCGCCCTGACGGCCGGTAAGGATGTCGCCCTGGCCAATAAGGAGTCGATGGTTATGGCCGGTCGTCTTCTGAACCAGACCGCCGCCGCCCACGGCGCCAGAATCCTGCCTTTGGACAGCGAACATTCCGCTATCTGGCAGGCTCTGCAAGGCGCTCCCCCAAAAGGGGTGGCCAAACTGATTCTTACGGCATCGGGAGGTCCCTTTCGCGAATTTTCCAGCTCCGCGATGGCGACGGTGACCCTGGAACAGGCCCTGTGCCATCCTCGTTGGGAGATGGGGCCGAAGATCAGCATCGACTCGGCGACGATGATGAATAAGGCTCTGGAAATTATCGAGGCCCGCTGGCTTTTTGAGATTGATCCGGACCGGATCGAGGTGCTGGTTCACCCCCAAAGTATCGTTCATTCACTGGTTGAGTATGTGGATGGTTCGGTAATCGCGCAGCTGGGTTTGCCTGATATGCGTCTGCCGATCGCCTATGCTCTGGGTTATCCTGAGAGATTGCCTCTGGCCTTACCTAAACTTGATTTGGCCGGATTGGGACAGCTTGATTTTCATCCGGCCGACAGTGATCGTTTTCCGGCTTTGCGGTTGGTCCGTGAGGCCTTGGCCTCCGGCGATAGTGGCGCCATCGCTTTTAATGCCGCCAACGAAGTTGCGGTTGAACTTTTCCGGCAGCGGAAGATTGGTTTTCTGGAGATCGTGGCAACGGTCGCCAAGGTTCTTGACAAGGTGGTGCAGCAAAATTTTTCCACTCTTGCCGAAGTTCTGGCGTATGACGCCCAGGTCCGTGAAACGCTGGTTGGAGCGGATGTTCAGGGGCGTAATTCAATAATCTAGGTTGGTTTTTATGTACAGTATCGTTTCGGCGATTGTCGTTCTCGGCATTCTTATCTTTGTCCATGAACTTGGCCATTTTCTGGTGGCCAAGCTCTGTGGAGTCAGGGTTTTAACCTTTTCTATGGGGTTTGGTCCCCGTCTTCTGGGTCTGCGTTACGGGGACACTGAATATCTGCTTTCGGCGGTTCCGCTCGGTGGCTACGTCAAAATGCTGGGCGAAGGCAAGGGCAGCGAGACTGGCGAGTTAAGCGCCGAAGAAAAGCCTTTTTCCTATGAATATAAAAGCCCCTGGCAGCGCCTGGCGATTATTATCGCGGGACCGGGGGCCAATATTCTTTTTGCGGGTCTTGTATTTTCTGTAGTCTATCTTTTTGGCGTACCTTTACTTAGCCCCGTGGTCGGCGAGGTAAACCATGAAATGCCGGCTTACGCCGCCGGTCTCAGGCCGGGGGACAGGATTATTTCCATTGATGAACAAAAAATTGATGACTGGGATCAGCTTTCAACGACGATCCGCGCCAGTGGCGGCCGCGAATTGCGGATAGTTTATCAGCGTGGTGAACTTCTTGATGAAACCCGGATTGTGCCTCAGAGAATTGAGACCCGAAACATGTTCGGTGAGAATGTGGTCAATTATGTTGTCGGCATCACGGCTTCCGGGGAAACCGAAATTCGTCATTATCAACCCGCGCAGGCTCTGCTTCAGGGCTTGAACGAAACCTGGAAAGTGGCTTATCTGACCATCGTCGGATTTGTTAAGATGATCGAACGGGTGATTCCCGCCAAAGAACTAGGCGGGCCGATCATGATCGCACAGATGGCGGGTCAGCATGCCAAGGCCGGAATTCTGAGCCTGCTTTATTTTATGGGTATTATCAGCGTCAATCTTGGTATCCTTAATCTGCTGCCGATACCGGTTCTGGACGGCGGTCATCTCCTCTTCATCACGATGGAGATCATTCTCGGCCGACCGGTAAGCATGCGAAAAATGGAGATTGCGCAGCAGATCGGGCTCTGTCTTTTAGTCTCCCTGATGATTTTTGTTTTTTACAACGATCTTGCTCGAATTTTCAGTAAATAATCATGCCTCTGACCCTGGTTCTGGACAGCTGTACAACGGATTTGCGGATTGCCCTGCTGCGGGACGGCAGGGTTCTGGCGGCCCTGCGTCTGGATTCGTCCCGGTCTCACTCGCAGACCCTGCTGACAGCGGTGGATGAGCTGCTGACCTTGAGCGGCTTTGAACTCTGTGCTTTGAGACGGCTGGCGGTCAGTTGTGGACCGGGGTCCTTCAGCGGGCTGCGTATCGGCATGACAAGTATGCAGGGTCTTTCCCAGGCTCTGGGGTGCCCGCTTTTTACCTTTGTCGAACATGATCTGATCGCCTGGAGATTTATTCGACGCAAGGGACAGGTGGCGGTTTTGACTGACGCCCGGCGCGGTCAGGTTTATTGGGCTTTATATTACAGTGACGGAAAAACGTTGAAAAGATCCTCCCACTATCGAGTTGATGATCCGGAGGTTATGGCCGCAGCGTTGCCGGCCGAAGGGCTGCTGTTGGCTGGTTCCGGGGTTGATCTTTACAAGGGGAAAATAGCTGAGAACTTGACCGGAGGCGAATTTTATGAAGGTCGCCGGGCTTTGCCGGAGCCGGCTTTATTGCTGGAAATGCCTTGGTTCTCCAGGGATGCGGTTTTTTCACCCGGCGAACGGCGGATCGGTTTGCGAGCCGTCAGCCGGAACTTAGAGCCACTTTATATCCGGCCTTCCGATGCCGAAATCAATCGGCAGCAACGGCAGTTCTCCGATTCCGTAAAGCAGACCGGCGGCGCAGATGGCTGAAAAAAAAACTTTGCTGAAAATTTTGGATTTATTAAAAAAACTGCCTCGGACCAACTGCGGGGCTTGTGGTTATGCCACCTGCATGGCTTTTGCCATGCAAGTGCTCAGAGAGGGGGAAAACCCCGCTAAATGCCCTTACTGGAAACCGGAAGATCTGGTTTTTGTCAAACAGGCCCTGCGTGATCAGGGGGCTGAAACGGCTTTTCCAGATCATCTTTTTTCGGCCCGGAAATTTGTTCAGGGAAAAATCAAGGATTGTGATTTTGCGCGGGTGGCGGATAAAATCGGCGCCCGTTTACTTGAGGATGAGTCGGGCCAGGCCTTAGAAATTAACCTTTTGGGGCGCCTGTATCGGGTGGATAAAAAACAGGTGGAACCTCTGGATCAGGGAGAGCATGATCTTTGGGAACATGTTCTGTTGTATAACTATGTCGCTGAAGCCGGTGGGCGTCCTTTAAGCGGCAACTGGGTTCCCATGGAGAGTCTTCCCGGCAGTCTGGCTAAGCGCAAGGCTTTTTTCGCCGGTTGCGAGGAAAAAATCGCCTCATCTTTCAACGGCCGACCGCAGGCCCTGGTGGCCGCTTTACGTTTTCTGAAGGCCGATTTTTCCGCCTTCGACAGCAATGCCGAGGTCGTCGCCCTTTTTTATCCTCTACCCCGCATTCCTTTTCGGCTGTTTTTTTGGGATGGCGATCAGGTGGAAGGTTTTACACCCCAGGTCAAGATCCTTTTTGATGAGACCGTGCTTGACTATCTGGATATTGAGTCGCTGGTTTTTCTGGGTCAGAAATGCGCCGAAAAGCTGATCGTCGCGGACGCCCCCATTGGGTCAGGGCCGTGATCAAGGGCGGTCGGAATTATCAATGGCCGTCGTTTCTGATCCCGAGCAAAGAAAAAATTGATTGCAAACAGGCAGATTATGTTGTAAGACAACACTAAATTAGTATTGTTTGTGATTTGGTTTTATATCTTTGATTTCTCGGGTTTCCTCTTGAGAACAGGGTGGGAAGGAGAACTGAAATGTTTGAGTGCAGCAAAACCGTTCTGGACGCAATTGATCTGGGCATGGAAGCGGAGAGGCAAGCCAGTGAGTTCTATGCCGAGGCCGCGCTTAAGGTCGGTGCAGGGCCGGCGAAAGCTCTTTTTACACAGTTGGCTGAGTTTGAAGCCGCTCACCTTGCAGCTTTGCAGGCCCTGAAAACTTCTCTTGAAGGTGAGCAATGTTATATTACCTACGAAAGTTCTCTCTTGGAGCCGGTCGGAGTCGAGGGCAGCAGCAAGCTTGATGACGCGGTGCGGAAAGATCTGCTTGAGATCCTAAATTACGGGATCAAGAATGAGAAGAACGCGGCCCAGGCTTATCGTGATCTGGCGGCTGAGATCGAAGATCCGAACGGGATTGCGATGTTCGAACAGATGGCCCGGGAGGAAGATCAGCATGCGCGGATTCTTTCGGATCAGCTTTATGATGTTAAAAATAAGGGAGAAATCGTATGGGGAGATTGATATTCTTCAGTTTGCTTTTCATGCTTTTGGTAGCCGTCATCCCTTTGAGCGTTTTTGCCCAGTCAGCGCTGGCGGCCGTGATGGAAAAAAAATGTACGCTTTGTCATGATTATGATCTGGTGACGGAAAAGAAAGCCTATCAGTCAGAATGGGAAAACATTGTGGCGCGGATGGTGGCTTACGACCGCAGTCAGTTTACAGCGGTCGATAGCTTGTTGGTACTCAAATATATTAAAGAAAACCTCGCTCTTGACGGACCCGGCGGCAGAAAAGCAGACCCGGCACAGGATCAGTAGTCGTTATGATCTTATAATTCCTTATCCGTTTGAAAAAAAACAGGAAAATGAGCTGAATCCTGGCTTGGCTGTTCATAAAAGCCGTTTTTGGGTTACGGGAGAATGCTCCCGCATTTAGAATAGGAGGTTGAGATGGATAAATTTGTATGTGATGTGTGCGGCTATGTCTATGACCCCGAGGTTGGTGACCCTGATGGGGGCATCGCTCCTGGAACTGCGTTTGCCGACCTGCCCGAAGACTGGGTCTGTCCGATGTGCGGAGCCGATAAGGAAAGCTTCAGCAGGTTCGATTGAGGACCTCGGTGGGACGGTATTATCTGGAAAAAAATTCAATCGCGTTTTAATATACCTTGGTTTTTGTGGTGGTCTGCGAAGCGATTTAATAATCGCCGGGCTGAATTGAGGAGTATTGATATCATGGCGAAGGTAGTTATTGTCTATGATTCCTTGCGGGGAAACACACAGCGGGTGGTTGAGGTTATGGGCGAGCTTTTTCAGGCCGCCGGTCACCAGGTCAAGGCGTTCAAGCCCAAAGAAATGGAGCTTGTGGATGTGCGGGCGGCGGATGTTCTCTTGCTGGGTGGGCCGACCTACCATAAGGATCTGATAAATACTATGAAACAGGTCCTCTTTAAACTTGAAAAGGCTGATCTGAAGGGTAAGCCAGGGGCCGCTTTTGCTTCATTTGGCTGGAGCGGGGAGTCGCTTGCGATTGTCGAGGACACCATGAAAAACCTGTACGAGATGAGGCTGCTGGCAGACGGGATCAAGGTTAAACAGACTCCGGTTGCGGCCAAGGTCAAACAGGAGGTCGGGTCCTTTGTTGATAAAATTCTGGCCGCTATTTAAGCTTCACCAGACCTTTTGATGCTTTTCACGCACCAATTACGCAGCCGCCATCGGCGGCAGATGATTGACATTACCGCAAAGCTGCAGGCTGACCTTGATGCGGTCGCTTGCCGAAACGGGATTTGTATGGTTTTTGTTCAACATACGACGGCGGCGGTGACGGTTAATGAAAACGCTGACGCCGACGTGCCGCTGGATCTGTTCACGAGATTGGCGCAACTAGTGCCGGAACGTGATGCTTACCGGCATCTTGAGGGAAATTCCGATGCCCATATTCTGAGCGTGTTAATCGGAACCTCGCTGGTGTTGCCAGTCGATCAGGGAAAGCTGGTCCTGGGGGGCTGGCAGGGAATTTTTTTCGTCGAGCTCGACGGTCCCAGACAGCGTTCCTACGTGGTAAAGCTATTGGCGGGATAAAGGTTTCCCAAAACGGGTTTTGGCAAGGCTCCACCGTTATCAAACAATTCAGGTCGGAGCGGCAGCTCTGGGGTTGACGCTCCGACATTTTTTTGTCAAAAAAATGACATTTTGCGAGCAGAGGATGGCACGGGAAAAGCTCATTTCTGCAAAAACTAAAAACCGACCGCGCTTGATGTTACTGGGGGCCAGAGGACAACTAGGCTCAGATTGCCGGGAAGTTTTTTCCTCCGAATATGAGGTCTGTGGTTTTACTTCTGCGGATCTCAATCTTCTTCATCCCGAAAAGATCGGGCAGGCGGTACTACATTGTCGTCCGCAGCTGATTATCAACGCCGCCGCCCATACCCGGGTTGATGCTTGTGAGCATGAACCGGAATCGGCTCGCCTGATTAATGTCGAGGCTCCGGCTTGTCTGGCGCTGGCGGCAAAGGAGCTGGGAGCTTTACTGGTTCAGATCTCGACCGACTATGTTTTTGCTGGAGATCGGCCACTGCCCTTGGGCTATCGCGAGGATGACCCGGTCGGCCCGGTTTCGGTTTATGGGCGCAGTAAGCTGGCCGGTGAGAAGGCTGTGGCCGGTGCTGGTTGTGATTTCCTTGTCGTGCGTACGGCCTGGCTTTATGGCCGGTACGGGCATAATTTTCTCAAAACCATTTTACGCCTGGTATTGTCAGAGCCGCGAAGGGAAAGACAGGTGGTGGCGGACCAGTTTGGTTGTCTGACTTGGAGCTGGAGGCTGGCACAACAATTGCTGTCGTTAGTCAGGGCCGGGAAAAGGGGTCTCTATCATGCCGTTGCCGAAGGCTCGGCGAGCTGGTATGAAGTGGCCTGTACTTTTCTCGATATGATGGAGGTGGAACATCGCATTGTTCCCTGCCTAAGTGCCCAGTATCCGACTCCGGCCCGAAGGCCGGAGAACTCACTTTTGCTTAATCATCGTCTCGAGCATGATGGCCTGTTACTGATGCTTCCCTGGCGGAGGGATCTCAAGCTTTTTGTTGCGCGCAATCGTGAGCGACTGCTGGCCGAGGCCAGCAGTTTTTAAGCAAGTTGGTCAACCTGGTCTGATTTTTGGTGGAGATGGTTATGGATAGCAAAAACAAATGTATCTTTCTGTTCCTGGGGATATCCCTGTTTTTACTGGCGGCCTGCGCCGGGAACCGTTCGACAAGTAAAGTCGCCTCTGAGGTTGAAACCGAAGCGGTGGCCGAACCGCTCTCAGAAAATGCCCCTGTTTGTCATGACCGCGAGATGGCTGACCACGACGAGGCCGCAGTTTTTGAAGAATTTATGAATCGTTTGATGAGTGATCTGCAGGCTAATTTCCTTGACCAGGAACTTCTTCGGGACAGTAAACGTAGGGCGGAAACAAAATTTCTCTTTTCGGCTTTCGTCGGTGAGGATGATTTTGATCAGACCACGGCTTTCGGGCGGATGATCGGTGATACCCTGGCCAGCCGAATGCAGAATATCGGGCTCCAGGTGATTGAAGTGCGCCTTAGTCGTTCAATGCGGATTCATAAAAAATTCGGCATGCTGGCCATGAGTCAGGATATGCTGAAACTCTTCGATGAACATCAGGCGACCTTTATGATTACCGGTTCATATACGATTACTCCGCATCATGTCTATGTCATGGCCAGGGTTATCGGCAATACCTCACAGGTTATTTATGCCTCCAGTGGCATCTGGTTGCCGCGTTCGCCGATGGTCAATTATTTACTGAATTTTCGGCAACCGACGGTCAAGGTGGTCGCGGCTGATTAATCGGGTCTCTTAAAGCGGAGGATTTTGGGTTCCATGAGCCGGGCTGTGATTCAGGGCAAGCTTGTACCGTCAGGTTGTCTGTTGCTTCTTATCTGTGTTCTTTTCGGATTTGCATGCAGTTCGGCACCTCCTGCCGCCGATTATGATTACGAGTATGAGCGCGATTATAAGGTTGGTTTGATAAGTGAGCGTCTGCTCGAGAAGGTTTCTCCCCAAATCAAACGGCCGGCGGTAATCGTGGTGACCAGTTTTGTGCGCCTTGACGATTTTTCTAAAACCAGTCGCTTTGGTTTGCTGCTGGCGGAACAACTATTGAGCCGACTGGCCGGTAATGGTTTTGTTCTGCGGGAAACCAGGATGAAAAATATCTTTTATCAGAGCCCTTCCGGAGAGTTTGTTTTAAGCCGGGAATTTTCCCGGGTTGCCGAGGAACTTGATGCCCGGATGGTTCTTTTGGGGACCTATCTCGAGGCTCGGGACCACATCCTGCTCAATACCCGCCTGGTTGATTTTCATGAACGAGCTATTCTGGCCTCCTACGACTGTCAGCTCAGGAAAACCCCTGATATTGCCGCCCTGCTTGCCGATTAGGGAAAGGCGAATTAGAAAAGAAAAAATAAGCCCGCGACCGATACGCAAACGCTTGCGCTCGGCTGCGGGTTTTGTTATTGGTCCGGGGGGGGGAGGGCAGACGCTGGACCGTAAACGGTCGGGCCGGTTTGTTGAATTGAGGGGTAAATTTATTATTTCAGTCAAGGTGAATTGCCATGTTTGATCAGCTTTTTGTCCACACCCCTTTCCCTTATCTTGATGAGTCGATTGATAATTTAGGCAGGCTTCGGCTGGCTCCGGAAATCTACTTTACTGCCCAGCATCTGGAAAGCATCAGAGGCGAGCGGAAAACCCTGGAGCACTTAGCGGGCCGGTTGCAAAATTATGATTTACCCTGTTCTTTCCATGGTCCTTTTCTTGATCTTTCCCCGGCGGCTTCCGATCCCGGGATCGCGGCTCTGACCCGGGCGCGCTTTCTGGAGCTTTTTGAGCTGGCCCGGATTTTTCGGCCCAGGGTTATTGTGCTTCATTCCGGTTACGAGCGTTGGCGTTTCAGCTTGAATGTCAATTTTTGGCTGGAACAGAGTCTTGCCTTTTGGCGGCCGCTGGTGCGGCAGGCCGAGAGCCAAGGCCTGCTGCTGACTCTCGAAAATATTTTTGAGACCACTCCCGGCGGCCTGCGGATGCTTTTTGACGAGATTGATTCAGCGGCCTTCGGGGGTTGCTTTGATGTCGGTCACTGGCATCTGTTTGGCAAAATGGATCTGAGTGAGTGGCTGGGATTGCTGAAAAAACATATTCTGGCTTTTCATCTTCACGATAACCGGGGCCGTTATGATGATCACCTGGCTCCCGGGGATGGCTTGATCAATTTCATGGCCCTCAAAGCCCTGGCTGCAAGCCATGGTATCAAAGCCCTGGTTCACACCTTTGAACTGCATCAGCGCGGTGAGCTTGAACGTGGGCTCAAATGGTTTAAAGATAACGGTTTCCTGGTCGGCTGAAGTCGGCTGGGAGCACAAAAATTCTCGGTCCTGTTGTTTGTTGGGACGGGGCCAATCTTTAAGGGGATTTTCGGAATCGAAAAATTATGGAATTTGACTACCAGCTTCTGACCGGGGTAGAAAAACCGGGCCGCTATCTTAACCATGAGTTCAATGCCGTCCACAGAGAGCTCAAACCGGGACTTCTGCATATCTGCCTGGCCTTTCCCGATCTTTATGAGCTGGGAATGTCCAATTACGGTTTTCTTCTTCTTTATCAGCTTCTGAACCGTCGTCAGGATTTTTACTGTGAGCGGGTTTTTGCGCCGGCGGCTGATTTTGCCGATAATCTGCGCCGGCGGGAGACCGTCCTTTTTTCTCTGGAGAGTTCAACCCCGCTTTCCGCTTTTGATGTCCTGGGGTTTTCACTTTCGTATGAGATGGCTTACAGTAACGTTCTGTTGATGCTTGAGCTGGCGCGGATTCCCTGGGCCGCGCTGGACCGGAATGAGAAGTTTCCCCTGCTGATTGCCGGCGGACCGAGTATGGTCAATCCGGAACCGGTGGCCCCTTTGTTTGACGCGGTTCTGGTCGGTGACGGGGAAGAAGCCTTTGTCGAGATCGGCGAGCTTGCGCTGAAGGCAAAAACCGAAGCCTGGGGCAAAGCCGAACTGCTTTCTTCCCTGGCGAAACTTGAGGGGGTTTACGTGCCGACCTGCTTTCAGGCCAAGAATGGGCCCGATGGTTATTTTTTGCAGCCTGAAAACAAGACTTGCCCGGTGGTCAGGCGCCGGGTATTCAGTGGTTTTACGCAGCAGCCTCCGCCGCATACGCCACCGGTCCCTCTGATTCAGGTTGTCCATGATCGACTGGCCCTGGAAATATCCCGGGGTTGCAGCCGGGGCTGTCGTTTTTGTCAGGCCGGGATGACCTATCGTCCGGTGCGGGAACAGCCTCCGGCCGGCTTGTTTGCGGCGGCCAAGGCTGGATCCGCCGCCACCGGCATGGAAGAACTGTCTCTGCTTTCTTTAAGTGTCGGGGATTACTCCAGACTCAAGGAGCTGGTCGAGAACTTACCCCTTTACTGTCCCGGTCTGGATCTTTCCCTGCCTTCGGTCAGGGCCGGAGTTCTGAATGAATCTCTACTGGAGGCGTTGCGGAAAAACCGTCAGGGAGGGTTTACGATTGCTCCGGAGGCTGGAACCCAGAGACTTCGTGACGTTATCAATAAGGGGTTGAGTGAAGCGCAGATTCTGGAGACCGTCAGCCTGCTTTTTGCCCGAGGCTGGGATCTGATCAAACTTTATTTCATGATCGGCCTGCCCACCGAAACCGATGACGATCTCGAGGGTATCATTGAGCTTTGTCGTCAGGCTCTGGCCCGATCTAAAAATAAACGTCAGCGCCTCAACGTCTCGGTTTCAACCTTTATTCCCAAACCCCATACCCCTTTTCAGTGGGAAGCTCAGATCGGATTGGCCGAGACCAGGCGGCGGCAGGAAATTATTCGTCAGGGATTAAAACGGATTGCTCCGGGCAGCAGGCTAAATTTCAAATGGCACGACAGCCGTGTAAGTTTGCTGGAAGGGGTTTTCAGCCGCGGAGATCGTAGGCTCTGGCCGGTTCTGCAAAAGGCCCGTCAACTTGGCTGTGCCTTCGATGCCTGGAGTGATAAATTTGATTTCGCACTCTGGAATGAAGCTTTTCGTGCGGAAGGTTTTGATCTTGAAGAACTGGCCGCATTCCGGTATCAGCCGGGTGACTATCTACCCTGGAGCCATATTGACTGCCGGGTCAGTGAAAAGTTTCTGGAGAAGGAGCGGGAGAGGGCTTTTCGTCAGGAAGCAACCGGTGATTGTCGCTATGACGGCTGTCAGGGTTGTGGCGTTTGCCGTTCGGTTCCGGGTCCCAGTCTGGTGCAGAATGGGATTTGTGAAATTGTCAACGCAGCATTGCCGCCGGTCAAGCCTTTGCCGGAAATCCTGTTTCCGGACGGGCAACGTCAGGAATGGCGTTACCAAGTTGATTTTGCCCGGTCCGTGCGTCTCGCCTATCTTTCCCACCTTGAAATGGTGGCCTTGATTATCCGTGGTTTTCGGCGTCTGGGTTTGCCTTTGGCCTGTTCGCATGGTTTTCATCCTCATCCCAAGCTTTCTTTTGCCCATGCTCTGCCTCTGGGGCTGCCCAGTCGGCATGAAGTTATGGAATTTCGCACCATTTCTCCCATTGATTATGAAAATTTGGGCCCAGCCTGGAATTCGGCTTTTCCGGCGGAGCTTGGGTTTATTTCGGCCGCCAGCCTTGATTTACGTCAGGAGGCGGTTGATCGTCGATTGCAGGGCTGTGTTTATGAAGTCGGGGCCCAGGATGATTTATGGCGGGCCCGACTGTCAACGATGGCGCTGAAAGCCACGGCGGTTATCGCTGGTTCCGAAGCCTTGCTTCTGGAACGGTCGAAGAAAGGCAAGGTTCAGGTTGTCGACCTGGCACCGCATCTGGTTGCCGTGAAATTCGGGGCGAATGATTGCTTACAGCTCGAGATCGCTGTTTTAGGTGGACGTAATCCTAATATTTTTGATATACTGAAGTGCCTTGCGGCGTTTGATCAGCGGCCTGAAAGTGGTCTGGCGGTTGTAAAAGTCAACAGTATGATGAAAGAGGATGGTTGATTACCATGTCGGCAGAACTGATTGTCAATGTAACCGAAGGAGAGGTTAGGGTCGCTTTGCTGGAAAACGGGACTCTGGCCGAACTCTTTTATGAACGCGATCGTGGTCTGGGAATCGTGGGGAATATCTATAACGGTCGAGTCGTCAAAGTCCTGCCGGGGATGGATGCTGCGTTTGTCGATATCGGTCTTGACAAGGCCGCTTTTCTCTATATTGCCGATGTGCGCAGTGAAGAGGATATCGCGACCTTTCTTCCCGCAGATGAAAATGTGGTCGTCGACGAGGAATTCGCCCTGGGAGATGGTGAATTGGATGAAGCTTTGCCGGCGCCGCAGATTGAGGATTTGCTGCAGGAGGGGCAGGACATCCTGGTGCAGGTTTCGCGAGAGCCCATGGGAAGCAAGGGGGCCCGGATCACCACCTACAATTCGCTGCCGGGTCGCTATCTGGTCTTGTTACCGACCGTCGACCATGTCGGTATCTCCAGGAAAATTGAGGATGATGTCGAGCGGCAACGGCTTAAGGATTTGGTTGCTGGGATCAAACCCGCAGGCATGGGGCTGATTGTCAGAACCGTCAGCGAAGGCAAGGATGAAACCGCCCTGCAGCATGATCTTAATTTTCTCCTCAGACTCTGGGACAATATCAAGCATAAAAAAGAAAAGACCAAATCCCTTAATCTGGTGTATCAGGATCTGCGTTTGGTACAACGGATTATCCGTGATCTTTATTCCGACGAAATCGACCGGCTGGTGGTTGATTCGGATGAATGCTATCATGACCTTAAAGAGTTTATCTCAGTGTATTTCCCTGATCTGCATTGTGAAATTGAACGTTACACCGGTATCCAGCCGATTTTTCAGGCCTACGATATTGAAATAGAGGTTAATAAATCGCTTGAACAAAAAGTCTGGTTGAAATCAGGGGGCTACATTGTCATTGAGTCAACCGAGGCTCTGACCGCAATCGATGTTAACACCGGTCGCTTTGTCGGCAAGAAAAATCTTGAGGATACGATTCTCAAGACCAATCTTGAAGCGGCCAAGGAAATTGCTTTTCAGTTGCGCCTGCGTAATATCGGCGGCATTATTATCATCGATTTCATTGACATGGAGAATCGCAGTCATCGTGAACGAGTCAATGCCGCCTTGGAAGAAGCTTTGAAGCGGGACAAGGCCAAATCCAATGTCCTTAAGATTTCTGAGCTTGGTCTGGTGGAAATGACCAGAGAGCGGGTCAGGAACAGTATCTCACGAATGCTCTGCGACCCCTGTCCCTATTGTGAGGGGCGCGGCATCGTCAAATCCAAATCGACGGTTACCTATGAGATTGTGCGCGAGCTCAAAAGTTATGGTTATGACCTTGATGTCAAAGAACTGATAGTTATGGTTAATTCTGAACTGGCGGACTATATCTATGATAATGAGAGCCTTTCCCTGGACAATCTGGAATATGCCATGCGCAAAAAAATTACCTTGAAAAAGGTTGATCATTTTCAGTGGGAAGAATATGAGATTATCGCCCGGATATAAAGGATATTTTCGTTTTAGGTTTTCTCCGGACCGGCTGGGGAAGGTTGCTGATTGATAATTTGGGGCCGGGGAAATAAGTCCCTGCTAGTTATGGAGTGACAGGATGAGTATTACGGCTGAAACACCTATTCGTGATTTATTAACTAAATATCCGAAAGCAGCGGAAGTGTTCGCCGCCAAAGGAATGGTCTGCCTAGGCTGCGCGGCCTCGATGTTTGAAACCGTAGCCGAGGGCGCGGCGGCGCATGGAATTGAGGTCGAAGCCTTATTGGTCGAGATGAATCAGGCCATCGGCCAATAAACCTTAATTTGTGATTAAAGAACGTATCGATACCCTGTTGGTTCAGCGCGGTCTGACCGTCAGCCGGGAGCGGGCCCGGGCTTTGATTCTTGCCGGTAAAGTGGTTTGCAACGAGCGCCTGATTGATAAGGCCGGCACGCGAGTGGCGCTTGATGCCGAGCTCAGACTTAAGGGCGAGGACTTGCCTTTCGTTGGTCGCGGAGGATTGAAGCTGGAGGCGGCGCTGAAGGCCTTTCCCGTACAGGTCGCCGGAAGGACGGCGGTCGATATCGGCGCTTCCACGGGGGGCTTTACCGACTGCCTCCTGAAACATGGAGCGCGGCGAGTATATGCCGTCGATGTCGGTTATGGACAGCTTGACTGGTCGCTGCGCCGTGATGAGCGGGTGGTGGTGATGGAGCGAACCAATATCCGCCACAGCGTCAAGACTGATTTTCCCGAGTCTCTAGACTTGGCGGTACTGGATCTTTCCTTTATTTCCCTGACCAAGGTTTTGCCGACGGTCGCTTTGTTGTTGCCGGCCGCCGCTCCGGTCGTAGCCCTGTTAAAACCTCAGTTTGAAGTAGGTAAGGGCGAGATCGGCAAGGGTGGAATTGTTCGGCATGAGAAAAAACGCCTGGCGGCACTGGATAGGGTCGTCGATTTTGCCGAAAACCATGGTTTTGTGCTGCGGCAAAAGATTGCCTCGCCGATTCTCGGGCAGAAGGGTAACGTCGAATATCTGCTTTTTCTGACCAAATGTTAAGCCATGGCATTTGATGGACGGGGGTAAATCAGGGTATAAAATGGCAGAAAAGCATATTGTTCTGGGAACTGCGGGTCATGTTGACCATGGTAAAACCACCCTGGTCAAAGCTTTGACCGGGACCGATACCGATCGGCTTGCCGAGGAAAAAAAACGCGGGATCACCATCGAACTGGGTTTTGCTCATTTACGCCTGCCCAGCGGTCAGCTTCTGGGTGTGATAGATGTTCCCGGGCATGAGCGTTTTATCAAGAATATGGTGGCCGGAGCCTGTGGCATTGATCTGGTTATGTTGTTGGTGGCGGCCGACGAAGGAGTCATGCCGCAAACCCGTGAACATTTTGATGTCTGCCGCTTGCTTGGCATCAGCAGAGGCCTCGTGGTGATCAGCAAGTGTGATACCGTGGAGGAAGAGCTGCTTGATCTGGTCAAGGAGGAGATTTCGGAGCTTACGGCAGGTAGTTTTTTGGCAGAGGCTCCCGTGATTCCGGTCTCGGCGCTAACCGGGGCCGGTCTTGGAGATTTATTGGCGGCCCTTGACGAGATTGCGGCCACGGTGATTGAAAAACCTGATTCCGGAACCTTTCGTCTGTCGGTTGATCGGGCTTTTGTGATCAAAGGATTTGGCACCGTTGTCACCGGAACGGTTGCTTCAGGGTCTCTGGGCCTGGGAGAAATGGTGACAATTGTACCTGCCGGCTTAAACAGCAGAGTCCGCAGCCTTCAGGCTTACGGCGAGGAGAGAGAACAGGTTTTTGCTGGTGAACGGGCGGCAATCAACCTGCAGGGCTTGGAAAAATCAGAAATTGAACGCGGCGAAGTCTTGGCTCGACCACAAACCGTGCTGTCGACATCGATGGTTGATCTTTATTATAGTCATCTAGACGGGGCTTCGGCCGCGCTGCCAGCCCGGACTAAAATGCTGGTTCATTGCGGAACTGCGGCCTTGATGGGAACCGTGGTCGTTCTGGACGGTCGCGAGATTGAGCCGGGAGCCTCCGGTTATGTGCAGGTGCGTCTGGAAACGCCGGCGGTTGTGGTTTACGGCGATCGCATGGTCTTGCGCAGTTTTGCCCGCCGGGAAACGGTGGGAGGGGGGATAATCATCAATCCCTGCCCGGCGAAACATCGGCTCAAGGAATATTTACAGCTGTTGCCCGATCTTGAACGTCTGCGGGCGGCGCAACCCGCGGACGTGGTGGCTACGCTGGTCAGGCAGGCTGGGGTTGTAGGTTTGCCCCTGGCCCGGCTCAAGGCTTGTCTCAATCTTTCCGCAAAAGCTTTGACCAAGGTTCTCGACGAGCTTCTTGCCCGTCGTGAGTTGGTGCGTTTCGACAATGAAAAGCAGCTGTTTATCGGTGGTGAAAATTTTACTGGGCTGGAGGAGCAAATTGTTTCTCTGGTGGCGGATTATCATCGGCGTGAAGCTTTACGTGATGGGATGGCCAAGGAAGAAGTCAGATCCCGGCTGGAGTTATCGGCCCCCTTGTTTCATGCCTTGTTGTTGCGTCTGACTAAAAACGATCGCCTGGTAGTCGATAAGGATCTTTTACGCACCCCGGGTCATCGCGTCAGGTTGGAGGTTGATACTGACAAATTGAAAGCCCGTCTCCTGGACCTCTACCGGCGGGCCGGCTTGGCTTTTCCCGACTATGCTTCATTGCCTGTTGTGCTCGGAGCGGAAGAATCTGAAATTAAACCACTCTTGAACATGCTGATTAAAGAGGGCGGGCTGCTGAAGGTTCGGGATGGCATTTTCATTACACCGGAGTCTTACGAAAAAATGCGTTCCCTAGTCGTGAATTTTATCAATACACATGGCGGTATGACCACGCAGGAATTTAAATCTCAGATTGATCTCAGCCGAAAATATATTATTCCTCTTTTTGAATATCTTGACCAGCGCAAGGTCACGGCCCGTAAGGGGGAAGCCAGAATCCTTCTCCAGAACTGACGTGGGTTTAAAACAGCCGTCTGAAAACTTCCGGAAGGCCGCATACTTTGCGGGTGGTGTAATTAAAAAAAACGATTCCGGTAGTGGCTCTGGCCACTTCCTTTTCATCTCCCTTTCTTTTTACCCAGTACATGAATGTGCAGCCGACGCGTGAGGGGTCGAGCAGGGCAAGATCGACGGTCAGGGTTTCGCCGTAGCAGACCTCGGCCTTGTAGATGACTGCCAGATCAGCGAGAATTATGCCGCAACCTCCGGTATCTTTTTCGCTGAAACCATGTTTCGTCAAAAAACGCAGACGGACCTCATGCAGCAAGCTTACCAGGTGATCATGGCCCAGGTGGTTGCCATAATTGATATCACTGATCCGCGGCATGATAGTGGTTGTGAAAATAAATTTATTCGGTTCCGGAAGCTCGATTTTTATCCGTTCCATGGCGGCCTTGGAAATTGGTTTATTTTAAGGTGTCGGCAAGTTTCATTCTGAATTGATGATTTTCAATCTTGATTGCGGCGAGCTGGGAAATGGTCCGCAGGGTTTCCAGCTTCTGCTCTTCAATCTCCCGGCTGCAATCAAGATTGACAATGGTCAGAAGACCATAATGCTGATAAGGGGTATAAAGGGGGAAAGAAGCGATTGAGTTGATTCGGTATCTACTATTTGCCATCATGATTTCCTGGTTTTGATGCAGGTCGGTTTCCAGAAAAATCTTCTTGCCGGCGCTGATTTTCTCTATGTATGGAGTGTTGGTTTCATCCATGAAATACAGAGAGCGCAGGCCTTTTTCATTAAGTCCCCATTCAATCTCGGTCTTGAGTCTCCCGTCGGCATCATAGATCATAATCGATCCGACTTCGGCATGCATTATTTTAAGAGCCATGCCCATCATGGTTGCCAATAATGGTTCCAGGCTTTCACTGCCGATCATAACCCCAATTTCGTTGATTAGTTCCAACCGCGCAGCTTGTTGCTCTTTGTTGGTTCTCATTTCACTATAAATAGTCGCGCGAACCATGGCAGCTGTGACATGGTGGAGGAGGAAACGTATTGAAAGTAAATGCTCTTCAAAATTTTCGGGGAACTCATGGACAACCAGCGCGGCCGCGGTTTCGTCGTGATAGGTCAGCCTCTGGGCCCAGTACATATCGAAACGCACGCCGAACCATATCATCGGGGTCGGAAAAAGAAGCGGATCCTGATCAAAAAGAATCGTGAACGGTGCCTCATTTTCCGAAAAAACAATTTCATCCCAGTAGGCGGCATCAATGTTGGTGGAATAGCCCAAGCTGTAACAGCGAGTTTCGTTATTGAACAGAAAATATGAGAATCTGTGAATGTCAAAGAGTTTGCTCATGTATTCGCCGAAGGCGGCGAATAATTCTTCCGTTTCCATGGCCAGATGCACGGCTAGTATAGCCTTAACCAGATTCGACGGCAACGGAATCATGGGGTTTCCTTGATAGCTAAATTAAAGCTTTAAATCTCACAGATTGTTTTCGTTTAAAAAAACAGAAAAATTCTGATGAGATCGCTTAACATTGCGGGCATTCGCAAACAAATTGGGGTCGCCGGGCTCGCCCCGCATTAGTGCCTTACAGGTTATTTTCTTGTTTTTTTTTCAACTTTTTTTCAAGTATAAAAAACAAGAAACTTATCCAGCTCTGCTGGGTCTGATAAGAGTACTTATTTGTGACCAAAGGAAATACCTTTAGGTACGGGGCGTGAAAAATCATTTGGGTTGTGGGATTATTCCCGCGTTAGAGCTCAGTCAGTATGGCATTCACGTTTTCAGCCAAGGCGACAATTTCATCTCTTTGTTGTTCCGGCCACTGCGGATCCAGGCCGAGTCGTTGCAGGCGGCGGCTGAAAGCGGCAGGATCATCGTTCGGTTTTTCCCGTTCCAGAGAAAAACCGAACTGGTTGCTGATCGAATCGGCCAAATAGACGGTCAACGTTTCTCTCGGTGAATAAGTACTGGCTTCCGGCTGGTGATGGTAATGGACGGTTTCGACCAGATTTCTCGGCAGTTTCCATTTGTCCAGCAGAATACGTCCGATTTCACCGTGTGAAAAGCCCAAAAGCTCACGTTCGGCTTCGCTTAGGGTTTTCCCCTGTTCGAGAAGTAAGGTCAGATTTTTACTTTCTTTCTGAATAAAGGGCCCCAGAATGAGCTTGCCGATATCGTGCATAAGCCCGGAGACATAGCAGTTCTCGATTCCTTCCGAGGTTAAATGGGCCGCCGCCGCGATTTTTTTTGAGAGTGAGGCCACGATGTTGGCATGCTGCCAAAGGCCGTCACGTTGGTAGTCGTAGACGGGCAGGCTGTGTTTAAAAATAGATGAAGTTGATACCCCGAGAACCAGGCTGCGGATGGTGTTGTGTCCCAGGTATACCACGGCTTCGCTGATGCTGGAAACCTTGCGTGACAAGCTGTAAAAAGATGAGTTGGCCATGCGCAGCATCCGCGCCGTCAAGGCCTGGTCCCGGGCGAGAATCGCTTCGAAGTCGGAAGCGTTTGATTTATCGCTGTTAACCAGCGCAATAATCTTGTAGACGATCGCCGGAAGGGAAGGAATCTCTTCGATTTTCTGCATAAGCTGGCTTTTCAGGCGTTCATCGTTGATGGTTTTCAAGGACAGCTTGTGCTGGGTTCCGAGCTTTTTGCCAATCTGGACGGAAGTAAATTCTGTATTATTAAGGTCGCGGATATTAAGGGCCAATTTGATTTGTTTGATCAGGTTAGCTTTGTCGAAAGGTTTGGTGATGAAACCGTCTGCGCCCAGCTTGCGAGCGCGGAGAATATTCTCCCGCGTGGCCTGGCTGGTAGTGATGATTACCGGAATTTGGTGTAGCTGCCTATCCTTCTTGATATGCTCAAGCAGAATAAAGTCATCGTAGCCCCTGACGATGGCTTCGCAGATGATAAGCTTGGGAATTTCCGCTTGTAGAGAGCTGATGAATTCCGCCAATGATTTTATTATGCGGGTTTTGAGACCTGTTTGACTAATAACCCGGGCGATTTCCTCAGCCGATTCAAGGTTAGGATCAAAAATAAAAGCCAGCATGGATGGAGTTCCTGTTCTAAGCGCGTAAGTGTGCTCTCTAACGTATTTGAAGTTGGTTGTTTTTGTTTTCGAGCTAATAGCATGCTGCTCTTTGCGATTGCAACCGTTTTACCACCGCGGATGAAAAAACAGAATAGGTGTGAACGACCGGCGGATACTGAAATGGAACAAGCTGAATGAATAGCTGAGATGGGATGAAGAGAAATGGTGGCGGTGCAGGGAATTGAACCCCGGACACTACGGATATGAGCCGTATGCTCTAACCATCTGAGCTACACCGCCTTGGTTTTCCAACTGTCAAACTTAATACGAGGCGCTTTTTAATGTTTTTTTCACCCTTTGTCAATCTTTATTGTGACTTTCGCGCAGGATTATGCTGCTTACAATGAAAACATAATTATGTTTGGGGATTTTCGTTGACAAGCCTACGGAAATAATATAATTTACAACCCCTCTCGAAGGAAAGATAAAGTCGGGTTCCTTTTTTTTGGTGATTGGTTTAACAGTTAACGTAAGGTGGGAATTTTAAGGAAGGGTAGACCTATGGCACTCAGTTTTGATATGACGGAAGAACAGGAAATCCTACGTAAAAGTGTTCGCGGTTTTGCTGAAAAAGAGATCGCCCCGGTGGCCCAGGAGCTTGATCGGAAGGAAGAATTTTCTCTCGATCTGACTCGTAAAATGGGTGATCTCGGACTATTCGGGATGTTTGTCTCCCCTGAGTACGGGGGATCCGGACTGGATTATATTTCATATATTATTGCGGTTGAAGAAATTGCCCGGGTTGATGGTTCTCAGGCAGCTACCGTCGCGGCGGGCAATTCCCTGGGGATCGGACCGATCTATTATTACGGAAGTGAAGAACAAAAGCAGGAATGGTTGCCGAGACTTTGCACAGGCGAGATCCTGGCCGGATTTGGCCTGACCGAACCTAATGCCGGCTCAGATGCCGGCAACTCCAAGACTAACGCCATTCTGGATGGCGACGAGTGGGTGATTAATGGGTCCAAAATTTTTATCACCAATGCTTCCGCCCCCAATACCGGGGTTGTAATCGTTCAGGCTGTTACCGGCAAAAGAGCTGATGGTCGTCCGGAAATGAGCTGTATTCTGGTGCCGTCGGGAACGGATGGCATGGAGTGCAGACCGATGCACGGCAAAATGATGTGGCGTGCATCCAACACGACTGAAATCTATTTTGACAATTGTCGGGTTCCAGCCAAAAATCTTCTGGGTAAACGTGGTGAAGGGTTTCATCAGATGTTGGCCACTCTTGATGGTGGTCGTCTGAGTATCGGAGCCATGGGACTTGGAGGCGCCCAGGGGGCTTTTGAAAAGGCTTTGCGTTATTCTCAGGAAAGAATCCAGTTCAGCCGTCCTTTGTTTGATTTTCAGGTCACGCAGTTTAAATTGGCCGACATGGCGATGGAAATTGAATTAGCCCGCAACCTTCTGTATAAGGCTTGCTGGCTGCGTTCAAACAATCGTCCTTTTTCCAAAGAAGCGGCTATGGGTAAGCTTTACTGTTCGGAAGTAATGAGTCGGGTGGTAGACCATGCGGTCCAGATCCATGGTGGTTATGGTTTGATGCAGGAATATGATGTAGAGCGTTTTTACCGGGATCAGAAATTGCTGGAAATCGGCGAAGGAACCTCGGAAGTGCAGCGTCTGGTGATTGCCAGATCTCTAATGTAGGCTTTTTGCCTGAGGTAGCCTGATATTTTTTTTGAAGTCCTGGGAATGAGGTTCGCACTTTCCCGGGACTTCTAGTCCAAGGGGAGGGGCTATTTTTCGCAAGTTGGGTTTTTAATTTCGTTCCATAGTGGAGACGAGTTTAAAAAAAATGGATGACTGTTTTTCCCTGATGCCGAAGAAGGTCCGGTTGGTAGAGGTGTCCCCTCGTGACGGCTGGCAGAATCAGGAAATTTTTATCCCGACTGAAAATAAGGTCGAGCTTATTAATCGTTTGGCGGCCTGTGGATTTAAAGAAATCGAAGTAACTTCTTTTGTCAATCCTAAATCGATACCTCAGCTGCGGGATGCGGCCGAGGTATTGCAAGCCATTGACTCATTCCCTGACCTTGTTACTTCTGTGCTGGTGCCAAATCGTCGGGGGTTGACGGCGGCGCTGGCTTCCGGGGCCGGGAAAATAGTTTTTTTTATCTCGGCCAGCGACACGCATAATAAGAAAAACCTGGGTTGTTCCCAAGCTGAAACCCTGGCTGAGATTGAAGCGATGATTAAGATGATGCCGCTTGACAGAGCTCGCAGGGTGTCTCTTTCCAATGTCTTCGGCTGCCCCTATGAGGGGAAAGTTGACTATGCGGCGGTCAGCTCTCTGGTAGGCTCTTTGTTCGCGCTTGGCTTTAACGAAATAACCCTGTGCGATACCCTCGGGGTGGCTACTCCGGATCAGGTTTATTCTCATTGTTCTCGCCTGCAGGAAGAACTGCCCGAAGTGGATTTTGGTCTTCATTTGCACGATAGTTGCGGTCGGGCCTTGGCTTGCGTGGTCGCCGGTTTACAGGCCGGTATAGATCGTTATGATAGTGCCGCCAGTGGTCTGGGCGGTTGCCCATATGCTCCCGGTGCGGCTGGAAATCTGGCTACCGAAGATCTGCTTTATTGTCTTGAGGGGATGAGGATAGAGACAGGAATTGACAGTCATGCTCTTTTAGAGGTCGCAATTCGGCAAACTCAGCTGACCTATGGGGGGCATAGCCATATGCAATCATTTATCGGAGCCTGTGTAAAAAGATGATACAATACTTTTATCATCTTTTTTGTTTGCGAAAGAAGAAAAAAAACATTTATATGTTCTTAAACTTTTAGTCGGGTTATTAAGATTTTTTTTGGGGGGAACGGATGTCTGAAGTGATCTTAAGCGAAAACCGTGACGGGGTTTTGATTGTAACTTTAAATCGCCCCGAAAGCATGAACTCTTTGAATCGTGAGCTTCTCGCTGCCCTGAATAGACTGGTAAGTGGGATCAGTGTTGATCGTTCCGTAAGGGTAGTGATCATCACCGGTGCCGGGGAGAAATCTTTTTGCTCCGGCGCTGATCTCAAAGAACGGGCGACCATGACCCCGATCGAGGTTAAACAGTATATTCAGATGATTCGCAACACCTTCACGATGGTCGAAAATCTTCCCCAGCCTGTGATCGCCGCGGTCAATGGTTTTGCTTTCGGAGGAGGAACGGAGCTGGCCCTGGCTTGTGATATCAGGATAGCGGTCTCCAGTGCGACCATGGGTCTGACTGAAACCAGCCTGGGAATTATTCCCGGTGCCGGCGGAACTCAGCGGCTGGCTCGTCTTCTCGGTAAAGGCAAAGCTAAGGAGTTGATTTTCACCGCCCATCGGGCCAAGGCAGATGAAGCTCTGGCTATCGGTCTTGTTAATCAGGTGGCGCCACAAGGTGAACTTCTCGATGCCGCCTTGAATATGGCGGCAAAGATTAAGAAGAATGCCCCGGTGGCCTTAGAAATGGCCAAGTACGCGATAAACTACGGCAGTGAAGTTGATTTAGGTAGCGGCCTGGCTATCGAATCAAATTGCTATGCCGTGACCATCCCGACTAAAGATCGCATTGAAGGTCTGACCGCTTTCAGGGAAAAAAGAGAGCCGGTTTATACTGGCGAATAGTTTACGCCCCGCCTATCTTAAGATTGACTGAATTACATCGATCAGGCGGAGCCAGAGTTCTTTTAATCCGGAAAGATTTGGGTGGCAGGCGCCCGTTCCGTATTCTTGTTGGTCTTGATCGGTAGATACCAAAGATCAGCAGCGGGGGTAGGTAAGATTTCCGGAAATTAATCAGAAGAATAATTGTGTGGAGGAAAATATGTCAAGCCACGATCTTTTTGATGTTTTTAAAAGAATGCCGAAAAAAGTCAATATTGGTGATATTACTGTCCGTGACGGATTCCAGCATGAGGAACACTTTATTCCCACCCGGGCCAAAATTTTTTATCTGCAGGAAATGGCATTTGCCGGTATTAAACGGATGGAGGTTACCAATCTGGGCGACCCCAGGAATATGCCTCAGTTTGAAGACGCCGAAGAGTTAATGAAGAGCGTGCATGACGATCTTTTTAAGAAACGTTTGGCCAAGCGTGGAATTAAACATGAAGATATCGAATGGACTTGTATTACCATTCGGGAAAGTGCGGTTGATCGGGCCATCGAGATGAAAAAGCGCGGTTATGGCCCGGATCGTATTCTGATGATGGTTTCGACTGACGAACAGCATCATTTCGCCAATTCCCGTTCAACCTTGCCGCAGTACTGGCGTGAAGCCGAACGCTGCATTAAAAAGTGCCATGATGTCGGAATCAAAATGTGCGGAACTGTCAGTACGATTTGGGGTAGTCCGATTTCCGGGCCGACTAAATTTGAGGACGCGGTTGAGTTTACTCGTCGCTGGCTCAGTATCGGGGCTGATGATATCGAGCATGCTGACCATGATGGATCGGCTCCGCCGAACAAAGTCTATCGCTATTTCTCGATGATTCTGGACGCTCTTCCCAATCCAGATCTTCATGTCGCTCATTTTCATGTCACCCGGGGATGGGGCAACGCCAATGTTTTGGCGGCATTACAGGCGGGAATCACTAACTTTGAAGCAACCATCGGCGGTACTGGTGGCCAGCCGGCTAATTTTGTTGACGGAGTCCCGGGTTTGGGGACCGGAGACTACTACTACAAGGATCCTAATGTGGTTGGTCTTTCCGTTCTTGAAGACATGTTGGTAATGATGGACGAGATGGGAATCGAAACCGGAATTGACATTGACCGGATTCTCCAGCTGGGCACCATGATGGAACGCACGGTTGGTCGTCGCCTGCGTTCGGAATCGATTCTTAATGGCCGCATTCCAAAGCATGTTCGGGAGGATTTTAAACGTCCTGAATTGTCTAAGATCAAGGAGAAAAATGGCGAAAAACCTGGCCAGATTATTCCCGAGGAGTGGTCTGTAGAAGCTGTGGTCCCAGCGGAGGTACTGCAGTCTAAAAATTAATTTTGATTGTTTATTCAGCCCCGACAGCCTTGTTTGTCGGGGCTTTTTTCGTTTTGTGCTATGGTCATTATTGTGCGCTATGCTCGGGCATCATTTTGATCTTGTCGGTCGATGAAAAGAATCTATTTGTTTGATGTGCCCCCGTCGATGAAGAATTTATGTTTGGATGAGAGTGAAATGGTCCGAAAATTGAGCTCAGGTTGCTCTTGCAAAAGGTTAACGTTATGAAATTATAGATGAAACGATCTGTTAAAAAAAAATAAATTTTTTTTATATTGCAGTTGACAAACAATGGGGTATACAGTATACAAACAGCCGGCTTTGGTTAAAGCTGCTATTTAAAAAGTGGTGCTTAAAATGCGTGAAATTGATGTTTCGCTGGTCGAAAAAACGGTAGCTCGTTTATGTATAGAGGCTAATTGTAATCTCGGGTCGGATATGAAACGGGCCTTGGACCTGGCAGCCGCCAGGGAAGAGTCTCCGGCCGGCGGGGATATTATCAGGCAGCTTCAGGAAAATGCGGCAATCGCGGCAAAAGAGCAAGTGCCGATCTGCCAGGATACCGGTCTGGCCGTGGTTTTTGTTACTTTGGGACAGGACGTCAGAATTGTCGGCGGCAGTCTTGAGGGCGCAATCAATGCCGGCGTCCGACGGGGATACCAGGACGGGTTCCTGCGGAAATCAGCCTGTCATCCCTTTACCAGGGCCAATACCGGCGATAATACTCCGGCAATTATACATTACAACCTTGTGCCCGGAGAGCAATTAAGCATCATTGTGGCCCCCAAAGGGGGTGGCAGTGAAAATATGTCGAAGGTGGTCATGCTCAAACCGGCCGATGGCGTTGCCGGGATTAAGGAGCAGGTTGTTGCCTGGGTGCGCCAGGCGGGGGGGAATCCCTGTCCGCCGACAATTGTCGGCGTTGGTATCGGTGGTAATTTCGAGCGGTCGGCCATGTTGGCGAAAGAAGCGCTTTTGCGTGAAGTCGGCAGCCCCAATCCCGATCCGGCTCTGCAAAATCTTGAGGACGAACTTTTGACCGCGATCAATAATTTAGGAGTCGGACCCCAGGGGCTCGGCGGTCGCATCACCAGTTTTGCCGTTCATGTCAAAATGCAACCCTGTCATATTGCCAGTTTGCCGTTGGCGATTAATATTCAATGTCATGCAGCCCGGCACCAGGAGGCGATTTTATGATGGATCGGGTTATTCGTCTGACGCCGCCGCTGAGTGAAGGAGTGGTGGCTGATCTGAAAGCGGGCGATCGGGTGTTGCTCAGTGGTACGATTTATACCGGCCGCGATGCCGCGCATAAGCGGCTTGTCGATCTCCTGGCTAAGGGAGAATCGTTGCCGATACCCTTGCAGGGTGAGATTATTTATTTTGTTGGGCCGACTCCGGCTAAACCCGGCAAGGTTATCGGTTCCGCCGGTCCGACTACTAGTTATCGCATGGATTCCTATTCTTCCCGACTGCTGGCTGAAGGTCTAAAGGGCATGATCGGCAAGGGCGGTCGCAGCCGGGAAGTGCGTGATGCGATCGAAAAATATCATGCGGTTTATTTCGCTGCGACCGGCGGGGCTGGGGCACTACTCGCCCAGCGTATAAAAAAGGCTGAAGTTGTCGCCTATGAAGATCTGGGTCCGGAAGCCATTCGTCGGATTGAGGTCGAGGATTTTCCGGTGGTTGTGATCAATGACATCTACGGTAACGATTTGTATGAACAGGGCGTTAAGCCCTATATCAGATAAAGGATAATAACCCATGAAAACCAGGATTTACCGCTCCCAGGTAAAAAGTGATTTCATCAACAAGGTCGCCGAGATCAGCGGCGAAAATTTCTTTAATTGTTATCAATGCGGCAATTGTTCGGCAGGTTGTCCCGCAGTTGATGAAATGGACCTTCTGCCCAGTCAGGTGGTGCGCTATCTGCAACTTGGACTGGAAAATGAAGTTAAAGACTGTAAGTCAATGTGGGTCTGCGCCGCCTGCATGATGTGTCAGGCTCGCTGTCCCAAGGGAGTGGATATCTCTAAAATCATGGAGGCCCTGCGGGTTTTGCGTCTGCGCGAAGTGGGCGGAACGGCACATATTGATGTTACTGATTTTTCCAAAGAATATCTGGCCCGGGCCCCGCAGATCGCGATGATCAGCGGCTATCGGAAGTTCCTTCCACTCTAAATTCTCAAGAGTAAAAGATGAAGTATTCATACTTTCCCGGATGTACCCTTTATACCAAGGCCAAGAAACTTGATGACGCCGGTCGCGAATGCAGCCGGAAGCTGGGTTTTGAGCTTGACGAACTGCCCGACTGGACCTGTTGCGGTGCAACCTTTCCGTTGACCAACGATTATCATATCGCGATGTCGGGGCCGACCAGGATTCTGGCCGATACCAAAGATCGGGGCGATAATAAGCTGGTAACGCTTTGTTCGGTCTGTTTCAATGTGCTTAAGCGCACCAACAACGTCATGCGCAACGACGAGGAGCGGCGGAGCAAGATTACCGATTTTATTGAACGTCAATACCATGGAGAGGTTGATGTTCTGCATTATCTCCAGGTATTGCGCGATGAAATCGGTTTTAAAGTCTTGCAGGATACGGTGGTTAAACCTCTGGCCGGTCTCAAGGTGGCCTGTTATTATGGATGCCTGCTGCTGCGTCCGGTCAAGGAGATCGCTCTTGATGCCATGGAAAACCCGACTATTTTTGAAGATTTTGTTCGGGCTCTAGGCGGTGAACCGGTGCCCTTTCCTTACCGGATCGAATGCTGCGGTGCTTTTCAGACGGTTCACTCGATGACAACGGCAACTCGCTGCTCGCGTGACATTCTCCGGAATGCTTCCGGCAACGGAGCCGATCTGGTGATCACCACTTGTCCTTTATGTCAGTTTAATCTTGATGACCGGCAAGCTGAGATTGTGCAAAGCGATGCGGCCTTTAAAACCATTCCGGTAGTCTATTTTACCCAGTTGCTGGCGATTGCCCTCGATCTGCCCGCTGAAGATCTGGGCTTTGAGCGTAATCTGATTGATCCGCTTCCGCTGTTGCGGGACAAGGGTCTGGTTTCCTGAGATAAGGTTTGATTGATGGCTGAAATAATTGAACTGAGCGGCGAACAAAAAGGCGAACAGCTTTCCTGCGCCTGCGTATTCGGGGGTATGAGCGACTTTGAAAGCGTTCCGGTTGATCGTCGGGTAATGGTTATCGGAGGCGGAATCACCGGTATTACCTCTGCTATCGACCTCGGGAATGCCGGTTATCAGGTACTTTTGGTTGAGAGGCTACCGTCGGTCGGTGGTCGGATGCTGCAACTTTCCGAGACTTTTCCGACGCTTGATTGCGCCCAGTGTACTTTGACCCCACGAACGGTTGAGTCGGGGCAGCATCCCAAGGTTACCCTGAAAACCAGTTGCGAGGTAGAGGCCCTGACAGGCGAACCGGGTAATTTCACGATTCGGGTCAGACAGAAAAAAACTTATGTTGACTGGAATAAATGCACCGGGTGCGGTACCTGTATTCAGAAGTGTCCGAGCAATGGGATCGCCATGTTTGAACGGGATGCCGGTAAAATGACCGCGATTTATACGCTGTCGCCGCAGGCGGTGCCAAACAAGCCGGTGATCGATGCTGAACGCTGCCGCTACCTAACCAGGGGTAAATGTGGGGTTTGCGCCAAGGTCTGTCCGGTCGGGGCGATTGATTACGAGCAGCAGGAAAGTTTCTTCGAGGTTCAGGTTGGAGCCATTATCGTGGCCACTGGTTTCGATATTTACGACTGGAAAAAGAAGATGCCTGAATTCGGAGGTGGCGAGATTCCCGATGTCATCGACGGTCTGACCTTTGAGCGCTATCTTTCCGCCTCGGGGCCGTCGGCCGGAGCCATGGTTCGCCCTTCCGACGGGAAAACTCCGAAAGAGATTGTTTTTATCCAGTGTGTCGGTTCACGGAATCCTGAGTTTCATAAATCCTATTGTTCCCGGGTCTGCTGTATGTATACCGCCAAGCACGCCCGCCTTTACAAACATAAGGTTCATGACGGCCAGGTCTATATTTTTTATATTGATATTCGGTCAACCGGAAAGGGTTATGAGCAGTTTATCCAGCAGTCGGTAGCGGAAGAAGAGCTCATCTATATTCGCGGCCGGGCCGCCCGTCTTTACCGCGAAGGAGATAAGGTTATAGTGCAGGGAGCCGATACCCTGAGTGGTAGAAAAATAGAGATTGCAGCCGACCTGGTGGTGCTGGCGGCGGCCATGGTTCCCAATGAGGGAGCGCAGGAGCTGGCTGAAATCCTGGGTCTGCAGTCCAATAAAGACGGTTTTTTCATCGAGGAAAACTATAAGCTCTCGCCGGTCGAGAGCGGCCGGCCTGGGATTTATCTGGCGGGTTGCTGTCTGGGAGCCAAGGATATTGCCGATTCAGCGGCTCAGGGCAGCGCCGCATCCAGCAAAGCTCAGGTTTTTCTTTCTTCTGTACGACGTAATAAGCAGCAGGAAGCGGTTTAATGGAAAAGAAACTAGGTGTTTTTGTCTGCTGGTGCGGTTCCAACATCGCCAGCAGTGTCGATGTGGACAAGGCCGTGGCTGAGACCTTGAAAATGGACGGCGTGGTGCATGCCGAAAACTACATGTATATGTGCTCCGATCCCGGTCAGCAGAAGGTCAAGGATACGATCGTGGAAAAGGGGTTGGATGGTGTGGTGGTGGCCTGTTGTTCGCCCCGCATGCATGAAAATACCTTTCGCAAGGCGGCGGGTTTGGTTGGTTTGAACTCTTATTTGCTGGAAATCGCCAATATTCGGGAGCAATGCAGCTGGGTTCATCAGAATGACAAACCCTTGGCCACGGCCAAGGCGGTCAATATTATTGCCGGGACGCTTGACAAGGTTAAAGAAAATCTGCCGTTGGAGACAATCACGATTGATCTTACCAAGCGCGTTTGTGTCGTCGGTGGCGGTATCGCCGGGATCATGTCGGCGCTTGACCTGGCCAATGCCGGCTATGAAGTGGTGATTATCGAAAAGGAACCGGCCATCGGCGGCCACATGGCTCAGATCAGTCAGACTTTTCCCTATTTCCAAAACGTTCCCGAAATGTTGGAACAGAAGATTGCCGAGGTCGTCGCCCATCATAAAATAAAAGTTTATACTAGTTCAGAGGTCGAGAACCTGGAAGGTTACGTTGGTAATTTCAATGTTACCATTCGCAGTCAGCCGGCTTTTGTCGACATCGCCCGTTGCTCGGCCTGCGGCAAATGCATTGAAGTTTGTCCGGTATCGAATCCCGATGAATTTAATCGCGGACTCAGCCGGCGTGGGGCTATCTTTCGTTACAACCAGTTTGAATCTTCCCGTATTCCGGTTTTGCGCCAGGTAGATTGTTTACATTTTGCCCCTTCCCATGAGGTCGAGCCCTGTACTTTATGTAGTGATGCCTGCCTCGAGAAAGCGATAGATCTTGGGGCGATTCCCGCCTTGCAGAAAGAATTTGTCGGAGCGATCGTCATGGCTACCGGCTATGACCTTTACAACCCGGCCAATCTCCCCGAATACGGAGGTGGTGACATACCTGATGTCATCGACGCCTTGACTTTTGAACGTCTGCTTGATCCCAAAGGTCCTACCGGCGGCAGGGTTGTGTGTCCTTCGAATGGTAAGGTTCCTGAAAGCGTGGTCTTTATTCAGTGTGCCGGTTCTCGTGATCCGGAACGTCATAAAGCGTACTGTTCCCGCGCCTGCTGCATGTATACGGCAAAACAGGCGCGGCTTTACCGCCGCCAGGTTAAAACCGGTACGGCCTATATCTCTTACATGGATATTCGTTCCGACAGCCGTGATTTTGAAGAATTCGTTCAGCGGGGCATGGAGGATGAAAAACTGGTTTATGTGCGCGGTCGGGTTGCCAGGGTGATTCCGGAAGACGGGATGCTCAAGGTGTTTGCCAGTGATACGTTAAGTAGCCGCCAGCTGGAGATTGAGGCGGATTTGGTGGTTCTGGCCATGGCCATGGAACCTAAGACCGGGATTCGCGATCTTGCCAAAAAGATGAACGTCACGATTGACGGCGATGCCTTTCTCTCGGAAACCCATATTAAGCTCTATCCGGTGGAAAGTTCGACCAAAGGAGTCTATCTCGCCGGGTGCGGGCAATCTCCCAAGGATATCACTGACACGGTCTCGCAAGCCCTGGCTACAGCCGGCAAGATCCAGACTATGTTTTCCAATAAAACCCTGATTGCCGATCCCCTGATTGCCGAAGTTAAAAATGATGTCTGCAGCGGCTGTGGCATCTGTATCGAGATCTGCCCTTACGGAGCTCGCCTGATGAACAATTTTACTCGGATTTCCGAGGTCAACCAGGCGGTATGCCAGGGTTGCGGCGCCTGCATTGCCGCCTGTCCCAACAAGGCCTGTGAGTTGATTAATTCGACTTCCCGTCAATTTATCCGGATGATCGGCGATTTTGCCGGCAAAGCCGAGGCGGTGTAAAAAGATGTCTGAAACCCTTCTGCAAAAAGTGATGACTGAAAGCGGTCAGCCGCTGAATCTCTGTTACCAATGCCGTAAATGCAGCGTTGGCTGTCCCATGGTCAAGGAGTTTGATTTTGCTCCCAACGTGGTGGTTCGCATGATTCAGCTCGGCATGAAGGACGAGCTTTTGAACAGCAAGTCGATCTGGATGTGTGTCTCCTGTGAGACTTGCGGCAGTCGCTGTCCCAATGAAATCAGACTCGCCCCGGTTATGGATTCCCTGCGGGCCTTGTGCCTGGCCGAGGGGATTGCTCCGGCTGAGCCGGCAACCGTGGCCCTGCACACCTCGTTTATTGACAGCATCAAAAGATTCGGTCGGGTGCATGAGGCGACCATGTTGATGAGCTATAAACTGAGAAGTAAAAACCTGACCTCGGATCTGGATGTCGGTCTGAAACTTTTCCTCAGAGGTAAAATTCCGATCTTGCCGAAAAAGAGCAAGAATCTCGCAACCGTAAAAAAGATTTTCAATGAGGCCGGCAAATAGGGCGGAGTTCTTTAAATCAAGACGATTTGTAGATCTTGCTGGGTAAGACATTGATATCATAAACTTTTATCTCTCCGGTAATCTCGGATCAGGACACAGTTAAACGATGGGTGAAACCTATTCATATTATCCCGGATGCACCTCGCATTCGACCGCGATGGAGTATATTGAAGCCAGTCTGGCGGTAATCAAGGCGCTCGGCATTGAACTGCGGGAGCTGGATGACTGGTGCTGCTGCGGCGCCGCTTCGGCCCATAACCTTTCGTCGTCCTTGGCTCTCGGGCTCTCCGCCTTCAACGTCGGCGAAGCGCAGAAAAGCGGGCGCGACCTGGTCATTCCTTGCGCCGGCTGCTATGGTAACCTGGCGCAGGCCGACTATGTTCTGCGGCATGATTTAGCCCAGCGAGCTCTTTTTGAAGAAAAATTCGGATTTAAATATGATGAGCGCGTAACCATGCTTTCCCTGGTTGATTTGCTGGCCCGCGAGGAGCTGCGCCCCGCGGTTAAAAAATTGGTGCGAAAGCCTTTAAAAGGGTTGAGGGTGGTTTGTTATTATGGTTGCGCCATTGTCCGGCCGGCGGCGGTAACCGGAGTCGACAGCTGTGAAAATCCCAGGCGGATAGACCGCATGATGGCGGATCTCGGAGCCGAGGTTCTTGACTGGTCCTGCAAGGTTGACTGCTGTGGTGGCGATCTGGGGCTGATTGATGCCCATAAAACCACTGCACTGGTCAATAAGATAGCCGATTACGCTGTGGCCGCCAAGGCTGACTGTCTGGTGACTTCCTGCGCTCTGTGTCAGGCCAATGTCGATATTCGACAACAGCGTCTGCCGATTCTCTATTTCACTGAACTGATGGCCGAGGCCTTTCAAATCGGGGACCGGGCACGCTGGTGGAAAAAACATTTTAACGATCCGGCGCAACTTTTCGCGTAATGACTGAAAAAGACGACGGCTTTCAGCGAACAACTAAGGGTTGAAAATGGCCTCTGAACATAGCAAAAAGATTAATGATAAACGCAAAAAGGTGGCGGTGATCGGGGCCGGTTTCGCCGGTATGACGGCAGCCCTGCAGCTGGCTGAACAGGGGTTTGCGGTTACCCTGGTGGAAAAAGAGGCGGCGATTGGTGGTTTTTTTTCGCTTTTGGACAATACGTTTCCCACCAATTCTTGCGGAGTCTGCTTTCTTTCTCCGAAGCAACCGGCTTACTGCCCTTTCGTCGAGTGCCGTCTGCATGAAAATCTGGAGATTCGGATCGGCAGCCGGCCTGTGGCCCTACAGGGGGAGCCCGGCAATTTCGTCCTGCGCTTGGCGGTTACGCCGTACGGTGTTTCCCAGGAAGACTGTATCGATTGCGGTCGCTGTGTTGAGGTTTGTCCGGTTAGCGTGCCCTTTGAATTCAGCGGCGGGTTGGAAGAACGCAAGGCGATTTACAAACAATATCCAAAGATGGTCAAAGCGGGCTATAGGATTGATCTGGAAAACTGCACTAAATGCGGAGCCTGTGTCAATATCTGTCCGACTCAGGCAATTGACCTTGAAGCCGTAACCCCTTATGAAGAAGATCTTGAGGCCGATGCCGTTCTTCTGACCCCCGGTTTTTCTCTGGTCGATGGGGCTTTAAAAGAAGAGTATGGTTTCGGACGTTATCAGAACGTGGTCAGCAGCCGTCAGTTTGAGCGTATGATCAGTTATTCCGGTCCGAGTCGGGGAACCCCGATTTCTCCCCGGGATGGTTCGATCCCCAAGCGCATCGCATTTATTCAATGTGTCGGTTCCCGCGATGTTTCCTGTGGCCGGGGCTATTGTTCCGCAGTTTGTTGCATGTATGCGACCAAACAGGCGATGTTTGTTCGTGAAAGAAGTCCTGAAACCGAAGTTGTCGTTTACTACATGGATCTGCGCGGCATGGGCAAGGATTACGAGCGTTATTTCAACCGCGCCAAGGATGAATTGGCGATTGAATATCGACGTTCGATAGTCTCGACAGTCAAGGAAGATCCGCGCACCGGCGGCTTAAGTCTGGTCTACGATGATGGTCGCGGTTTTGCTGAAGATCAGGTTGACCTGGTGGTTCTTTCCCTGGGTTTTGATGCGCCCAAACTTGATTTTGCCGCGGCGACCGGAATTGAACTGGATGACTACGGTTTCTGTCGAACCGGTGAGTTCGTTCCGACGCAGACCTCAATTCCGGGGCTTTACGCCGCCGGAGCTTTTTGTGGTCCTAAGGATATTCCGGAAACCGTGATGGAGGCGGCGGCGGCGGCGGATGCGGTGGCAGTGGATCTGGCCGAACCTGAAAGCGAGGAAAATGAGACCGAGCTTGATGGCTTTAATTTGAGCCCTACCGGAGTCTGGTTGGAAGAACCGAAGATCGGAATTTTTCTCTGCGCCTGTGACGGCGCCATGACGGAGGAGCTCAATCTGTCTTCGCTTGCCGAAGAGTTTGTCAAACGTCCGGCCGTGGCCTGCGTTGAAGTAGTTGATAATCTATGCGCCCCGGAAGGTCTGCTTGGTCTGCGCCGTTTTATCGGAGCCCATGGTTTGAACCGGATCATCATCGGCGGTTGCACGGGGCGTGAACTGGAACGTTCACTTGATGCCTTTGCCGAGGATATCGGTTTTAACCGCAACGCTTTCGCCGTGGCCAATTTGCGTGAACAAAATCTTTTTGTTCACGCCGGCAGCCCTGAAATTATATTTGAAAAATCCAGGGCCTTGCTTGCTGCCGCTCTCACGACGGTTTACCGGACCTTGCCGGCTCCGACGCAAAATCTGGTGATGGAAGCACGGGCCTTGGTTGTCGGAGGTGGAGCTGCCGGGATGAATAGCGCCCTTTCCCTGGCCGGTCGCGGCTATCAGGTGACCCTGGTGGAAAAAACCGGGGAGCTGGGCGGGCGCTTGCGTAAATCTTATTACACCCTTGAGGGTTCCCAACCGTCGCAGCTACTGGCTATCATGAGAGCTCGGGTTGAGTCCGAACCGCGTATTGAAGTGCTGCTTAATACACGTTTGCTGGCGCATCAGGGGCGGGTTGGGAGTTATGTCACTCGGGTTGAATGCCAGGAAAGTGAACGCCTGATTAAACACGGAATCATGATTATGGCGCCCGGAGGCCATGAAGCTGTAACTGACGAGTACCTTAGAGGTCAGGACGAGCGGGTTTTGACCCAGAGTGAACTGGAAGAACGGATTGCGACCAGGCCTGATACCCTGGCCTCCAGCCGCCGGATTGTTATGATTCAGTGCGTCGGTTCCAGGGAAGCCGGGAAACTTGAATATTGCAGCCGGGTTTGTTGTACACAGGCTTTAAAAAATGCCTTAAAGCTCAAGGAACTTGATTTCGCCATCGAGATTACGGTTCTTTATCGTGACCTGAGGGCCTACGGCCTGTATGAGGATTATTATCGCCTGGCTCGGGAACAAGGGGTGTTGTTTACCCCTTATGAAGTTTTGGATAAACCTCGGGTCGAGCTGGTCGGCTCAGCCCTGCAACTGAGTTACAATGATCTTATTCTGAAAAATAAGGTCACTTTGCGGCCTGATCTGCTGATTTTGAGTACCGGTATCGTGCCCTCGGATTTTGCTGATCTGGCTCAGATCTTTTCATTGCCGCGTGATGAGTACGGTTTTTTTGCCGAAGCCAACAGCAAGGCCGCGCTGGTTGATTTTGTCGGCGAGGGGCGTTATCATTGCGGCCTGGCCTCGGCCCCGCTGCATATCAAGGAGACCCTGATTCGTTCCCGGGCGGCGGCTTCCCGGGCGGCGACAGTTCTGGCCCGCAGGCAAAGGAGCCCCGCTAAAAATGCAGTGCAGGTCAGTAATAGATTATGTAGCGGCTGCGGCCTTTGTGTCGAAGCCTGCCCTTATGGGGCCCGGCAAATAAACCTCAGCTCCATGATCGCTGAAGTTTATTACGACCTTTGTCACGGTTGCGGCGCCTGCGCCGCAGTCTGTCCCAACGGCGCAACCCAGCAGCTTGGTTTTGACAAGGGGCAGGTGATGGCCGTCAGCCGCGAGCTGATGCGCTGAGATTTAGAAGTGAATGCTTTCGTACAGTCATGTTTCACTGTAGGTATTTCTTTTAAGTAGTTGATTTTAATGTAAATATACAGGAATAAAGTATGGCAGACCCTAACTTTGAGCCAAGAATCGTCGGTTTTCTCTGTCACTGGTGTACCTATACCGGGGCTGATCTGGCCGGCACTACCAGACAGCAGTATCCGGCCGGAATCCGTATTATTCATCTGATGTGTTCCGGCGCGATTGATGTTGTTTATGTTTTGAAAGCGCTGCTTGACGGGGCCGACGGGGTTCTGATCGGTGGTTGTCATCCCGGTGACTGTCATTACCAGACCGGTAATCTTAAGGCCAGGCGCCGGATTGCCTTGCTGCGAACGATTATGGAAAGTGTCGGCCTTGATCCGGAACGGGTCTGGCTGCGCTGGATCAGCGCCAGCGAGGGCCGCCTTTTTGCGGAGACGATTCGGCAATACGATGCCGCCCTGCAGGATCAGGGAGCCAATCCGCTGGCTTCCGAATGGGATCTGTAGTTCTTTTGCAAAATTTCAGGCTGGTTGTCGACGCGGAGTTTTCCTTGCGGAAAAGCGATGGGTTAGGCGGCTGTAGATTACAAAAAATGATTAAATCTGGAGAAAATTGATAATGAAAACGACAGTCATTGATCTGTCTGCTGACTCCTTTAATGGCGAGATTCAAGCGTTTTTAACCAGGCTGTTGGAAAGTGACCTGGTCGGCAGCCTGCTGGTGCCCAAAAAAACCACCGGCGGAGATAATTATGTACATGCTCTGATCAAAAATCCGGACTTGCTCGCCGATACCGATATCAATGCCCCGGTAATGCCGGTGCAGGCGGCGCGAATTATTTCCAATCTGACCTTTCGCGATCCCGGCGAAAGGATTGGAGTAGTGGTTCGACCTTGCGAGGCCCGGGCCCTGGTTGAGCTGGCCAAGTTCAAACAGCTTACTCGTGAGGCTCTGCTGATCATCGCGGTTGATTGTCTCGGCACCTATGAGCCAAAGGTTTTTTCCCAATTGGTTAAAGCCGGCAAAAGTCCGGCTCTTGATTTGCGCCGCCAGGCCACCAGCGGCGTCTGTAAGCCTGACGACAACGCGGTTTTCCGGTCGGCTTGCGCAATCTGCGAATATCCGGCTCCCGAGGTCTCAGTGGTGGATCTGGTGGTTGGCCTCTGGGGGGTGGACAGCAGTAAACAGCTCTATTTTGAAGCGTCTGATGAAGTTGCCGCAGCTCTGGAGGAAGAGAATATTCTGACTTTCAACGGTTTGGGAAACAGCCGGCGTCAGGAGATAATCGCGGCGGTCAAGGCCGAGAGGAGCATAGTCAGGGATCGGGTTTTTAGTGAATTTCGGGGGCGGGTTAATTCAATCAAGGGCATTCAGGAGATGTTTTCAACTTGTATGCGCTGCCATAACTGCATGATCAACTGTCCGATCTGCTATTGCCGGGAATGTGTATTCCGGTCGCCGACATTCGAACATACCCCGGATCAATATCTGGGATGGGCCTGCGATAAGGGCGCGATTCGCATGCCGGCAAACACAGTGATGTTTCATCTGACCCGGCTTAATCACATGGTCATGTCCTGTGTCGGATGCGGCATGTGCGATACCGCCTGTCCCAATGATATTCCGGTGATGTCGTTGTTTCGCAGTGTCGGAGACAAGGCGCAGAAACTGATGGGCTACGAGCCCGGCCGCAGCTATGAGGAAGCTGCTCCGGCGACCACTTTCCGGGATCATGAACTGGGAATTGAGTCCGGCAGCGGCCATTGATTTTTTAATAATCCGGATTTTATAGATATAAAAACGTTTTTTCCGCAGGAGGAAGCTTGCCATGAGTGAGGCGAAGAAAGAGATCAGAGTAGCGACCGGTGACCGGGCTATTCTGCCGGAAGGCACCAAGCTGGTGCCGATCTATATTATGGGTAAACGCTACCAGGTTCCTGAAACCATGACCATTCAGAAAGCGGTTGAGTATGCCGGTTACCAGTTTATCCGTTCCTGTGGTTGTCGCGGCGGCATCTGTGGCGCCTGTCCGACGGTTTATCGCATTCTGGGCGACTACCATCTGCATTTTTGCCTGGCCTGTCAGACTGTGGTCCAGGAAAACATGTTTCTGACCCAGCTGCCTTTTTTCCCGGCCAATCGGACCCCCTATGACATTGAAAAAGTCGATGCCTCGGCCGAAACCATCATGCAGCTTTATCCCGAGGTCATGAAGTGTGTGGCCTGTAATACCTGCACCAAAGCTTGTCCCATGGAAATCAATGTCATGGAATATGTCAATGCGGCGATGCGCGGTGATATCGCCAAAGCGGCCCGGCTTTCCTTTGATTGTATTCAGTGCGGGCTTTGTTCTTCCCGGTGCCCGGCGCAGATTCAGCATTATCATCTGGCCCAGCTTTGCCGCCGGCTCCACGCCAAGTACCAGGTGCCTCAGGCCCAACATCTCAAACCCCGGGTTGCAGATATCAATGCCGGCAAGTTCGTCGATATACTTAAAGATCTGGTCGCCAGTGACGAAGCGAGCCTCCGGACCCTGTATGTCGCGCGACAGATGGAACCCCAGGACAGTGCCAATTGGCAACCGGATGAAACGAGGTTTCTCTAATTCTGCGGCGGTGATTCTCATAAAACTAGCGGAAGCGAGCCCCGCAACCCAAAGGGGTCTTGCGGCCCGCAAATAAGTGCTCTTGTCAGAACCTTTTCTTGTTTTTGCGGTTGAAAAAAATGGTGAAAAAAAACAAGAAAATAACCTATAAGGCACTAATTAACTGACAGTTATAAACGAGGTTTATGATCATGGGTTACACACGTGAAATGCTGGATTTGATCAAAAAGGTCGAAGCCAGTCGTCCCGAAAGGCTGGAGCGCAGCCAGAAAGGGATCGATTTTGAAGCTCTGACCCTGGCCGGCCGGGAAGATGTTCTGAACAGATTTCATCCTGATTACAAGGCCGCCGGTCGTCGCGATGTCAAAATCGGCCCGAGCAAGGGAGAAAACTATCCCGATGAATTTGTTGACGTTCTCGAAGCCAAAGCCCGGCTCCTCGTGTCCGGCGCCGAACTTGAGAAATTAACGGCTTATGAAACCGAGGTTCTGGTAATCGGTGGTGGTGGCGGCGGGACTTCTGCGGCACTGATGGCCCAGGAAAACGGCTGTAAGGTTATTCTCGCGACCAAGCTGCGCCATGGTGACGCCAATACCGTCATGGCCGAAGGCGGTATTCAGGGCGCCACTCAGGAAGTCGATTCGCCTTACTATCATTACCTGGATGTTATCGGCGGCGGTCATTTCACCAACACCCCGGAGCTGGTGGCGGCGCTGACCAATGACGCTCCTCTGGTGATCGCATGGCTTGAGCGGCTGGGGCTGATGTTTGATAAACATCCAGACGGCCGCTTGCGGGTGCGTCACGGCGGCGGAACCTGCCGTAAACGGATGCATTCTTCCGGGGATATGACGGGTTCGGCGATTATGCGGGTCTTGCGCGACGAGTCGCGTAACCGGGCCGCCGACATTACTGTGCTCGAGTTCTCCTCGGCGGTTGAAATTCTTAAGGACAGTCAGGGACGGGCAGCGGGCGCCCTCTTTTTCAACATGGAAACCGAAGAATATTTTGTGATCAAGGCCAAAGCCACGGTGATCGCCACCGGCGGCTACGGTCGTCTCCATATTCAGGGTTTTGCAACTACCAACCATTACGGAGCGACCGCTGATGGACTGGTCATGGGTTACCGGGCCGGTGTCCCCTTGGCTTTTATGCACTCGACTCAATATCATCCCACCGGCGTGGCTTTTCCGGAACAAAATATCGGTCTTTTGATCACCGAGAAGGTTCGGGGCTTGGGGGCCAACCTTCTTAATATCGAAGGCGAGCAGTTTGTTTTCGAGCGCGAACCCCGCGATGTGGAGTCAGCCTGCATTATCCGCGAATGCCTGGAACGGGGGAAGGGTATCATTACTCCGACCGGGCGAATCGGGGTCTGGCTTGATTCACCGATGATCGAGGTGCTTGAAGGCGAGGGCGCGGTTAAACGGGAATTGCCGGCCAAATACATTCAGTTTATGCGTTACGGTATTGATATCAGCAAGGTGCCGATGCTGGTCTATCCGACTTTGCATTATCAGAATGGCGGCCTGACCATCAAAGACAACAGCGCCACTAATGTCGAAGGACTGTTTGCCGCCGGCGAAACCACCGGGGGAGTGCACGGTGAAAACCGTCTGATGGGTAATTCGCTACTTGACATCACGGTCTTCGGCCGCCGGGCCGGTATCAATGCCGCCGCCTACGCTAAAGGTTTCAGCGGAGCCGTCAGCGGGATCAATATGGATCACGTGCTGGCCTATCACAAGGAACTCGAGGCCGCCGGAGTCGAAACCGATCGGGTTGCGCCCTTGATTCTTCCCAACTACACGCGGGAAGAGGTAATGGAAAAACAATTGACGACCAGTTATCAAGGCGGTATGAGGGTTTAAAGAACTTACTCGATGTTTTATTACAGGAAAGGCGGGGCTGGTTCCCGCCTTTCCTGTAATAAAGTAAACTGCAAGCAAGTAAAAATCAGGAGGAGTGATGAAAATTCACGAATATCAGGCCAAAGCTCTGCTCAAGGAAGCCGGAGTCCAGGTTCCCAGGGGCATTCCGGTTTTCAAGCTCGAAGAGGTTGAAGCCGCGGTCAATGATCTGGGCGGAGGGACGGTTGTGGTCAAGGCTCAGATTCATGCCGGCGGCCGGGGCAAGGGCGGCGGCGTTAAGGTGGTAAAGGGCTTGGCCGAGGCGCAACAGGCCGGCGGTGAAATTCTGGGCATGCAGCTGGTCACCCATCAGACCGGCCCGGAAGGCAAGAAGGTTCAGCGCCTGCTGATTGAAGAGGGCATGGATATCAAGAAGGAGTTTTATTTCGGGATTGTCGTGGACCGGGCCCATGAATGTCCGGTGATCATGGCCAGCACCGAGGGCGGCATGGAAATCGAAAAGGTCGCGGCTGAGACACCGGAAAAGATTATCAAGGAGTATGTCGACCCGGCTTTGGGACTGCGGCCTTTTCAGGCGACCAAAATTGCCTATGCTTTGGGTTTTAGCGGCAAGGCCGTGCGTCAGGCCAGCTCTTTTTTCATGCATCTCTATAAATTTTTTGAAGCCCAGGACTGTTCCATGGTTGAAATCAACCCGCTGGTTGAAACCGGAGATGGTCGGGTCCTGGCTCTTGACGCCAAGGTCAATTTTGATGATAATGCGCTTTATCGGCATCAGGATCTCTGGCCCGGATTAAGGGATCTCGCCGAGGAGGAGCCTTTGGAAATTGAAGCCTCAAAATATGGGCTCAATTACATCAAACTCGACGGTGAGGTCGGCTGCATGGTCAACGGTGCCGGGCTGGCGATGGCGACCATGGATATTATCAAGCTGGCTGGAGCTGAGCCCGCCAACTTCCTGGATGTTGGCGGCGGCGCCAATGCCGAATCGGTGGCCAACGCTTTTCGCATTATTTTATCCGATCCCAATGTCAAAGCGGTACTCGTCAATATTTTCGGTGGCATTGTTCGTTGCGACCGAATCGCCAGCGGGATTATCGAAGCTACCAAAATGGTTGAGGTCAAGGTTCCCCTGGTGGTTCGTCTTGAAGGCACCAATGCGGAAGAAGCCTCGAGAATTCTCGAGGAGTCTGGGATTAACATGACCGTCGCCCGCGGTCTTGCCGATGCCGCGCAGAAGGTTGTCGCTGCCTTCAAATAATTTGAGCTGATGCGCGTGGCCTCAGAGAAGCTTTGGAGGCGGGCCTGCCCGGGTTTTTTTGAGCCGCAATTTTAAGGAGATAGATTGTCATGTCCATCTTAGTTAATAAGCAAAGTAAAATAGTGGTCCAGGGGATCACCGGCAATGAGGGAATGTTTCATGCCCGTCAGTGCGTTGTCTACGGTACGCAAGTGGTTGCCGGCGTGACTCCGGGCAAGGGCGGTCAGAAAATGGATGAAATTCCGGTTTTCAATACCGTCGATGAAGCCGTCAAGGCGACCGGCGCCGATGTTTCGCTGATCTTTGTGCCGCCGGCGTTTGCCGCCGATGCGATCATGGAAGCCACCGATGCCGGAGTAGCTCTGGTGGTTTGTATCACTGAGGGTATCCCGACACTCGACATGCTTGAGGTTAAAGCCTTTATGAAAGGTAAGAAGACCCGGATGATCGGTCCCAACTGCCCGGGCATCATTACCCCGGATCAGGCCAAGGTCGGAATTATGCCGGGATTCATTCACCGGCAGGGCAGTATCGGGGTTATTTCCCGCAGCGGTACCCTGACCTACGAAGCGGTAAAACAACTGACTGAACGGGGTCTGGGACAGTCAACCTGTATCGGTATCGGCGGTGATCCGATTATCGGCAGTCAATTTATTGATCTTCTCGCTCTTTTTGAGGACGATCCCGAGACGGAAGCGGTTGTCATGATCGGTGAGATCGGCGGCAGCGCGGAAGAGGAAGCGGCCCGGTTCGTCAGCGACAACATGACCAAACCGGTAATCGGTTTCATTGCCGGCCAGACCGCTCCTCCGGGCCGGCGCATGGGGCATGCCGGAGCCATTATCGCCGGCGGCAAGGGTACCGCGGCTGAAAAGATGGCTGCCATGACCAAAGCCGGAATTCATGTCGTCAATAGTCCGGCGGATATCGGTGCCACCATCCTCAAGGCCCTGGGCCGCTGAAAGTTGCGTCCTTAAATTATTTATGTCATGGCTCAAATAAAAAACCCGGCTTTTAAGCCGGGTTTTTTATTTGAGCGCACTTGCTGTCCGGCAAGAAAGCTTGCTGTTGATAAGGCTTCCCGAGAAAAGTCGAACTTTTAAATATTATCGTGGGGGCAAACTGCCTGTAAGCCCATGACACTCATGAGCAGCTCTATTTGAATACCGTTTTGAAAACCGTTCGGTTGCTTACTGAAACAAGAATCTCGGTAGGGTCAAGAATCTGCGCTTTTTTCTGGAGGTTGATCAAAAAAATCAACTTGCTTTTTAGAACTAAAATCATTATGTTTGGTAAATTATAAATGTTTGACCACTTCAGGAGATCAGCATGTCCGAACCCAAGCATTGTGACCGCCCGTTTCCCCAAGCGGAAAAATTTTTCTGCCGGGTCATCCGCCAGCTTTTTCACCTCGACGAACTGGTTCATATTCTGGTCGCCCTCACTCTGGTAATCATTGCCCTGCTGCTGCTCGGCCACACCGCCAGCTATTTTTTGTATTTCAGGAATGTCCACGGCCTGCTTAAAGCGGTTAACATGGTATTGCTGGTGTTGATTGTCATGGAGTTGCTCTGGCCAGTGCTCTCCTTTCTCAAGAAAGACCCGTTCACCTTGAACCCCTTCATCTATGTCTGTATCATTTCCAGCATTCGTCGGATTCTGATTGTGGAGGCCGAAATGTCGATCGGTCACTACGACCACCATGCCTATGCCCTGGAAATCGGTCTGAGTGTCGGCACTATCTTAGTCATGACCATTGTGCATTACATTTACAACAAGGGTCGCATCCTTGAAAAACGCGGTTCCCTGCCCGAACACCAAAAATGATGCGGCCTCAAGCCGGCGAGCAGCGGGCCGTCAATACGGGTTGGCTCCAGGTATTGTCAGTTTGGTGATCAGGCAAAAAGCTTATTCTTGTTGAAGAATGTCACAATTTTTATTTTAATATCAATGGCTTAAAAGATTCACTCAGGTGACTTCTTTAAGCCTTGAAGCTTGGTTTTAAAATCAGTCCTGGGTTCGTTTACAGAGGCTGACCAGCAAGAGCATGACCGGAACTTCGATAAGCACGCCGACCACTGTGGCCAGAGCGGCTCCGGAGGACAGCCCGAAGAGCATGACCGCAGTGGCGATTGCGACTTCAAAGTGGTTGGAGGCGCAGATCATGGCGGCGGAAGCGGCGTCTTCGTATTTCAGTTTGGGTAATCTTGCCAGACCGTAACCCAGAGTAAAAATCAGAATCGTCTGCAAAAAAAGTGGAACCGAGATCCAGAGAATAGTGAGTGACCTGGCGAGAATGACTTCGCCCTTGAAACTGAAAAGCAGGATCAGGGTCAAAAGCAGGGCACTAATCGTGATGGGGGTCAGAACCGGAAGAAATCTGTTTAGAAACTGTCTTCACCTTTGTGTCCGATAATCCATTTACGGGTGCCATAACCCGCGATGAGAGGCAGGACCACATAGATGGCGACCGACAGCAGCAAAGCCTACCAGGGAATCGGTAGTTTGCCGACGCCCAGTAAAAAACCGCCGAGAACCCCGTACAGGACCAGCATGGTCAAAGAATTGATCGCCACCATAACCAAGGTCAGGCCGTCGTTACCCCGGGCAAGATAGCCCCAAACCAGGACCATGGCCGTACAGGGAGCGATGCCCAGCAGAATGCAGCCGGCAAAAATAACTGCGCCAGAGGGGAATCTCCAGCATCTTCAATCCTTCATGCAGAACCACCGTGCCGGCCCCATGTCGGGTACCGAGCGGCAGATCAAGCCCGAACGGCATTTTGACCAGATCCAGAGCCTCGGTTCCGATCTATCCCCTGAACAGAAATCCGAGAAACAGGAGAGCAATGCCATACATGGTAAAGGGTTTGATTGCCCAGTTGATAAACAGGGTCAGAAAAACCGGTTTGCCGCTTTTCCCGGCCTTGATGACGCTGGCGAAATCAATCTTTACCATGATCTGATACATCATGAAAAACAGGCAGATGGCGATCGGAATGGAAACCACTGGAGCGCCGTTGATCTTGATGGCCATGCCGTCCAGGGACGCGGTCAGACCGGGTGCGATTTTGCCCACAATGATTCCGGCAAAAATACAGAGGCCGACCCAGACGGTCAGATATCGTTCGAAAAGACTGTTCATTTTGCGCTCATCAGCGCAACCGGTAGGTTTGCTCATTCTGTCACTCCAAGCAGATGTCATCAAAGAGGGTTGCTTATCATGGTGGTCTGGTGTTCCATGGTTATTCCCGATTTAACCTTTTTGCGACCTGTTTTGTCCGGTTGCGACCTTTACTGTTGCAAGGCTGCAGGAAGGGTTGCGATGAAGGCCCTGATTTCATCTCGTACCCGGCGATAAATATCGAGCTGAGCTTCCGTTGAAGCCCCTTGAGCCGCCAGTTCCCGGGCCAGTTGAGGTGGGTCATCGAAGCCGACATGAAGAAGTTTATGGTTTCCCGGGAGAAACGGGCAGGTCTCATGGGCGTGTCCGCAAACGGTCACGACGGCATCCAGCGGGCTGTCTTTGAATTCATCAAGCAGTTTGGATCTCTGAGCGGAGATGTCGACGCCGGCTTCCGCCATGACTTTAACGGCATTTGGATTTAAGCCATGGTTTTCGACTCCGGCCGAGAAAGCCTCAAACTCTTTGTTTTTGAGATGACGAGCCCAGCCTTCGGCCATCTGGCTGCGGCAGGAATTGCCGGTGCATAGAAACAGAATCTTAAGTTTGAGGTTCATTTTTAAGCCTTTGATTTTAAATGGTATCTTGGTAACTATTCGGCGCTGAATAGTTTACTTGTCTTTTATCCTTTTAGAGCAGGGGTTTTTTATCTCGCTGCCGGCGGAAGATCTCTTCCTGGCCGCAGGAAAGAATTTTCTCAAGTTGTTTTTTGTCGGCTTGAATTTCGGCGGCTGTAGTAAATTCAGTTTTGATCCAGGCGCGCACGGGGGCAAAGGACTGAGGTGTGTCGTGAAGTTTGTAATAGATCCAGCGTCCGTCTTTCCGACTTTCAATCAATCCGGCATTGATCATGATTCCCAGATGCCGGGAGGCGGTGGCGCCGCTGATCTGTAATAATTCGGTGATCTGGCAGGCGCAGAGTTCACTAAAAAACAGCAGCGCGCCGAAGATGCGAAGTCGGTTGCGGTCAGCCAGAGCTTTAAAGATCGGCAGCAAAGTATTCATTTTCCCCTCACTTCTTATCCCTTTCGTATGATTGCATATTTAGCTAAACGACTAAGCGATATCAAGGGAGCATAGCGCGCAACCATAACTTTTCTGGAGGAGACATGAGCGAGCAAAGCTCTTTGCTGACTAATATCCCGCATTATTTACCGCAGGAAGTTTTCGAGACCATTTGCCGTGGTGATAATCTGCGCATCGAGCGAATCTTATCCTGGGGGCAGGCCTCTCCGGAAGGTTTCTGGTTCGACCAGGATGATAATGAATTTGTCGTGCTGATTCAGGGGCGGGCCTTGCTGCGGATAGAAGGACGAAAAGAACCGCTTCGGCTTGAACCCGGTGATTACATCAACCTGGCCGCGCACGTTAAGCACCGGGTGGAGTGGACTGAGCCTGATGCGGTTACCATCTGGCTGGTGATTTATTACTGAATGACGGCAAGCTTTGCATGAGGGTTGCCGGCTTTTTGTGTTTGGTGGACGGGCGCGCCGGATACAGGCTTGTCCGTTGCATGTCTTCCACATACGAGTTTTTTCTCGGCTGTGCATTTTACTTTATTTTTTGATAAGAAGATGAATGGCGCAAGTTGATATCCTTTTGCTTGACAAGGGTGGGAAAATGATTTAAAGTAGTGGCCTGTAAACGACATAACATTCAGGTGCTCATTTACGAGCCGAACAGGGAACCCCGTGCAAATCGGGGACGGGCCCGCCGCTGTAACCGGGAACGAAAGCCGAAACAAACCACTGGCTGCCAACAGGCCGGGAAGGTTCGGCGAGTAGGACGATCCGGAAGTCAGAAGACCTGCCTGAATGAATTTTAGTCGACTCTCGCGGAAAGAGGCCGGCTGACAGCGATCCTTCAGGTTGAATCAGGGAAACCCGGGTCGAAACTTTTTGTTTCGGCCCGGGTTTTTTATTTATTCGGCTCTCTGCCTGTCTGCCTCTCGGGAGTCATTTGCTGACGAGGAGCAGTCTATGAACGACACGTTTCACCCCCACCCCCAGCGGCTGAGCGCCGCCACCCTGATCACGTTTTTCCTGCTTTTTTCATGGTTTGTACTGGTTTCTCCGACGGCCGCCGTGGTCGAAATCGACGATCTGGTGGTGACCGCGACCCGGACCGCGACCGCCGGTTTCGACCTGCCGGCCTCGGTTGAGGTCGTCAATCAGGAGCAACTGCAGCGGCTAAACTCGCCGACCGCGGGTCAGTCTTTAGCGGAACTGCCTGGAGTTTCCCTGGCCCGGGACGGCTATTGGAAAATCAGTCCGGTAATCCGGGGTCTGGGCGGCAATCGCGTCTTGGTTCTGATCGACGGTGACCGCGAGAGCAATCTCTGGGCCGGCCGTGCTCCCCTGACGCCTTTTCTTGATGCTTTTGATGTCAGCCGGATTGAGGTGGTCAAAGGCCCGGCCTCGGTGCTCTACGGCAGCGACGCCCTGGGCGGGGTAGTCAATATTCTTACCTCTCGGCCCGATTATGCCGAAGCCGAGGCCTGGACTCTGGTCGGACGGCTCGGAGGACGCTACGCCAGCGTCGATCAGGGGTGGTCCGGCGGGGCGAGCTTAAGCGGCGGCGGCCACGGCTTCGATTTCGGGTTGACGGTCAGCGCCCGCGACGCCGATAATTTCGAGGCCGGAGGGGGCAATGAGGTCGCCAACAGCCAGTATGAAGGCGCCAGTCTGAATTTCCGAGGGCGTTACTTCTTTACCGACAATCAGGACCTAAGCCTTGACCTCCGCAGTAACCGGATCAGTGATATGGGCGTACCGCAGAAGGCGCTCTCGGCCTATTCCCATTTTACCCGTTTCGACACCGATTCCTGGAAGCTTGCTTGGCATGCCGAAAAAATGGGCGGGTTCGACGATCTTGAACTGCGCACCTGGTATGTCGATCAGACCCGGAAATTCGAGGGTAATATCCACAGTGACTCCCAGCCCATGTATACCCTAAAAGAAAATACCATCGACAGTTCAGCGCTCGGGGCTTCGCTGCAGACGAAATTCGCTTTTGGCCATCGCCATCAGCTGGTGGCCGGCTGTGAGGTCGTGCATGAAGCATGCGAAGGCGAGGAAAGACAGATCAAGAAAAAAGACGGCAGCAATCTCATTGCCAAAGTTCTTCGTTTTGAACCGGTACCCGATGCCGACCGCGACCATTTCGGCGTCTATCTCCAGGACGAATTCTTCCTGCGGCCGGATTTGAGTCTATTCTGCGGCCTGCGCTATGATTATTTTACCGCTGATGCCAAGGACTCGACTTTTACCACCGACGCCTACAATGCGACCGGCACCGCGATCAATAAAACGACCAGTGAAACCAGTAAGTTCAAAGCGGTCAGCGATGACGCTCTGACCTTTAATCTCGGCCTGCTCTACGCCGTTAACGAACAGATCCACCTGACCGCTAACCTGGCTTCAGGTTTCCGGGCGCCGGATATCTTTGAGCGTTTTTCCACCCGGGGCGGCAGCTACATTATTATCGGCGATCCCGAGCTTAAACCCGAATATTCCTGGAATGGCGAAGTCGGCTGCAAACTCAATTATCGCCGTTTTCGCCTGACCGCCGCCACCTACTACACCCGGGTGACCGATTATATCGATCTGGTCAATAACGGTAAACTTTTCGCCGGTCTCGAAACCCGCGAATACGTCAATGTCGATGACGCCGAGCTCTACGGAGCCGATGGTTCTCTGGAAATCGACCTGACGGGAAAAATCTGCCTGTTCGGCAACCTCGCCTGGGTCCTGGGCCGCGACCGTAAAAATCACGAGCGGCTTAACGATATTCCGCCGCTCAACGGCATCGCCGGTCTGCGCTGGCGGGATCGAATGGCGGGCGGATACGATTGCTGGCTTGAGTGCAGCGGCAACTTCTTCGACCGCCAGGACGACCCGGCCCCAGGAGAACGCGAAACCCCGGGCTACACTTTCTTCAATCTGCGCGGGGGCGTCAGATTCGACCTGGCGGCGCTCAAAGACATCGCCCTGACCTTGAACATCGAAAACCTTTTCGACAAGAAATACCGCGATCATCTCAACGCCGCCGATTTTTATGACGATCCCGGGTTAAATGTGATTGCCGGTTTGGAATTTTCGTTTTGAAAATAACTCTCTTGATCATTCGCTGAAGAACCACAGATGAACACAAATATTCCTGCACAAGCTGTTTACCTCGCGATTTTTTTTCTCCTGCTGTTTTCATTGCCGGACAGATCATTAGCCCTCGAGGTGGTTGATATCAGTGGCCGCCAAGTATGGGCGCCGGACCAGGTTGTGCGCCTGGTGGCCCTGCGCGGCGCTTTGAGCCTGGCCGTCTATCTGGAACTGAGCGATCGGGTGGTCGGGGTCGAATCTCAGGAAACCGCAGACAGTCGATGGGTCGGTTCCCGCGGCCGGACCTACCGGATGGCCCATCCGGAACTGGGGGGTCTGCCGGTGGTGGCCTCGCGGCAGCAACTTCAGCCCGAGAAAATCCTAGCGGTCGCGCCCGATCTGATCGTGCTCGGCAGCGGCAATCGGCATGAAGCGGAGACTTTAGAACGTCAGACCCGGATTCCGGTGGTGCTGGTCGGCAGCGGCGATCTCGGCGGCGAGCGCGAGCTTTTTTATCAGAGTCTGCGTCTTTTCGGCCGTTTGACCGGGACGGAAGACCGGGCCCGGGCCGTCATCGACCGCATCGACCGGGAAACGGCCGCGTTGGCCGGCCGGGTGGCCGCCATCGCGCCGACGGCCCGCAAAAAGGTTTACATCGGCGGCCTGCAGTTCAAAGTAGCGCACGGGATTCTCGGCACCAGCCGTGATTATCCACCTTTTCAGATGGCAGGCGCGCTCAATGTGGTTGATGCCCTGCCGGTAGACCGGCAGCTGGTGCGCGGACGTTTTTCCCTGAAGCTGGAAACATTTGTCGGTCTGGAGCCGGAGGTGGTTTTCATCTGTGGCGGCGGCCTCGATCTGGTCAACGAGGATTTGCGTAAACCTGTGTATCGACAGGCCCACCCTTTACAAGGTCAGCCGCTGCATTTGCTTTTACCCCATTACTACGGCGCCGATCCGGCCACGGTGTTGAGTGAGGCCTGGTATGTCGGCAAGGTGCTTTATCCGGAGTTATTTCATGATATCGACATCGCCGCCAAGGCCGATCAGCTCTATGGGTTTTTCGTCGGCCGGCCCCTGTATCAGGAAATGGCGGATTTATTCGGTGGTTTTACAGTCTTCCGCCCAGCCGACCGACAGGAGTAGCCGACGTGCTTGCCGTAGCCTATCAACGCTATCGCCGCAGCCGGCTCCGTCGACTCTGGTTGCTTTTGACCTTGTTGCCGCTGCTGGCCGCCCTGATTCTCTTTTCCGGATTGGTCGGTGATAATCCGGATTTGTTCTGGCGGCAGTTGCAGATAAACGACGCTCTGCCCCATCTGATCGTCTGGCAGATCAGAATGCCGCGACTGCTCGGAGCCCTGTTGGCCGGTGGTGGGCTGGGTCTGGCCGGTTTGGTTCTCCAGGTGGTGCTGAAAAACCCGCTGGCGGCACCGACGACTTTAGGCATTGCCCAGGGGGCCGCCTTTGGCGCCGCCCTGGCGATTACCCTGGCCGGCAGGGCCGAAGAAGATTTAAACACCCTTACCGGTTTCCTGGTCGCATTAGGGGGGCACGCCAATCTGATTGCCGGCTCAGCCTTTGTCTTTTCCCTGCTTACCACCTTGGTGATCGTGTTTCTGGGCCGCCTCAGGCGCGCGGGGCCGGAAACTATCATCCTGGCCGGCGTCGCGTTAAGTTCACTGTTCCTGGCGGGCACTACCTTTCTCCAGTATTTTGCCGACGACACCCGCTTGGCGATGATCGTCCACTGGACCTTCGGCGACCTGAGTCGGGGTTCATGGCCCGAGCTTATTCGCCTGGCGTTAGTTATTGTTCCGGCGGCGCTTTATTTTTTTAGTTGTCGTTTCAGTTACAACGCCCTGGCGGCCGGCGACGAGGTGGCTTTCAGCCTCGGCGTCAATGTCACCAGACTGCGACTTATCAGCATGCTGGCGGCCGCTCTGGTCACGGCGATGATTGTCGCTTTTTTCGGGATTCTGGGTTTTGTCGGTCTGGTGGCGCCGCACATGAGCCGGCGTCTGGTCGGAGCCGACAACAGTCTGCTGCTGCCGCTGTCCATGGTGATGGGCAGCCTGGTTTTGCTGGGGGCTGATCTGTTCGGTTCCCTAGTGCTCGATCCGGTAGCACTGCCAGCCGGGGTCGTAACCGCTTTTCTGGGAACACCGGTTTTTCTGCTGCTGCTGTTCGGCGGCGACCGGGGTTGAGGGGCGGCGATGATCAGATTGGATAATTTAAGTTTCGCTTATCCGCAACAGCCGGTGCTGAGCGGTCTTACTGCCGTTTTCACCCCGGGCCGCCTGCATGTCGTGCTGGGTGGTAACGGCGTCGGCAAGACGACTTTGATCGGTTTGCTGGCCGGGCGTCTGAAACCGGCCCGGGGTTGTGTCCGTCTGTCGGAAAATATTCTACATACTTTACCGGTGGAAATTCTGGCCCGGCGGTTGGCGCTGGTAACCCAGCGCCAACCGCTGACCGAATTGACGGTAATCGATTATCTGCTGCTCGGGCGCAAACCCTATCTCGGTTGGCGGGTCGGCGCCGCCGATCGAGAGGTGGTTTTCATGGTCCTGCGGGAATTGGCCCTGGAACCTCTGGCCCTGCGTCCACTTTCGCGTTTAAGCGGCGGTGAATTGCAGAAATGCGCGATTGCTCGGGCTCTGGTCCAGCAGCCGAAGATTCTGCTGCTGGATGAAGCCACCAGTAATCTCGATCTGAAAAACCAGCTGGCGATGATGGACATTATTCGGCGGGAGACCCGGGAACGTTCCCTGGTAACCATCATTACGCTGCATGATCTCAACCTGGCCTTACGTTTCGGCGACCATTTTTTTCTGCTCAAGGACCAGCGTTTTCTGGCTCAAGGTGATCGATCGGTGCTGACTGATGACAATCTCAGTCGTCTTTACGAGGTAAACATCAGGGTTTTTAAGGATGTCGAGGGTAACCTCTCGGTAGTTGTGTGATTGCAGGTTCATCGCTGCGGCGCCGATCGTAATAGATCGGATGTTTAAGTATCGTTTTGTTTAAGGGTGGGGCTGAAATCAATTCTGTCCCCAGCGCGAAACCCTGAGCCGAAGCTGTTTTTTGCTGCTGTTTTTTATGGACGGGCAGGGGCCTAAAACAACTATGGGGTGCGGAATAAAGGACCGCATTAGTGAACTTTGCAGTCGGAAAACTCCACGGTGTCGGCGACGGACAGGCAGAGAATATAACTGTTACGGCGCCAAAGTTTTTTGTAATCGCATGCTGTCGCTGCTGAAAGGAAATTTATCATGCGAACCATGACCATCGCCGCCGGCGGCAACTTGGGCCGAGCGGCAAAACTCCATGAAATGCTGGTTGGAGCTTTTCCGGCCCTGTCCTGGCGGCTGAGTTCAGAACCTCTGTCCCGGCTGGCGGCCGAGACGGCATTGGAACTGGGGGAAATCGACATTTATCTCGGGGCGGGTAAGCTGTCCGCTTTGATAACGGGACTCGATTATTTTTATCTGCCGCCGCTTTATGTCCAGGCGCTGACTGATGAAATTGCCGACCGCATTTTTCTGGTTTTTCGGGAGCGTGACGAAATTGTCCGTCGCATTCGCAATTTCCTGCTGCCGCCTCTGCTTTTTGTCGGCAGCGGTATCGGCGGCGTCGACAATCTCACCCGGGCGGCGGCCCGTACCCTGGCGGACTGCGAGGTCTGTGTCTATGATTCGCTGATTCCGGTCGGAGTCCTGGAACTGCTGACGGCCGACTGCGAACGGCTTTTTGTCGGCAAGCGCAATGGCTGTCATGCCATGTCCCAGCCCCGGATCAATGAATTGCTGTGCGAGCAGGCCCGTTCCGGGCGGCGCGTGGTGCGGCTAAAAGGTGGTGACCCGGCGATCTTCGGCCGTCTGGCCGAAGAAATCTCCGCTTTAAGCCGTGACCGCCTGGCTTTTCGGGTGTTGCCCGGGGTCAGCGCTTTCAATGTGGCGGCTGCGTCTACCGGTCTATTGCCGACCCGCCGGGAGCTCAATCGGGGCTTCACCGTGGCAACCCCGCGCCGGGCCGGCAGTCATGCCTTCACCCCTTTGAGCGCTGTTGAAAAGCGAAATCTGCCGACCATTTATTATATGGCCGCCACCCAGGTGAGTGAATTGGTCGCTTTGTACCGGGCCGACGGTTTTGCCGCCGATTGGCCGATCGCCTTGGTCTTCGATGCCGGTTCCTGGCGGGAAAGCGTGATCTGCGGCTGTCTGCATGATATTGAAGGTAAACTTGATCATGAGGCCCTGAGCGGTCGTCCGGCCCTGGTTATGCTGGGAGAAGGGGCGGCTGAGGCTTTTCTTTTTCCCTTGGCCCAGCCGTTAAGCGGCAAGGCGGTTCTTTGTCGCGGCCGCTCGTTGAACCAGGCCGCCTTAAGCGAACAGATCGAAAATTTCGGCGGTCGACCCTGCTGGCAAACCCCGGAAGAAGAATTTCCGTCCGGCGCAGATTTCCCGGTCCTGATTTTTACCGAGAGCGGCGATCTGGCCCGTTATCTGGCAAAAGCACGGGATCCGCGGGGGCGGGTAATCTGCTTTCTGCGGCCGCCGCGATTGACTTCGAGCCTGGTGGGTTTCAGAGCGTATCCCCATCTGCTGACGGCGACCGATGCGATCGAAGCTGTCGAGCGGATCGCGCTGTTTTATCTCAATCGCGAACTTACCGAATATCTGGGAAGCGGCTCGTGGATGACGACGCCCCCTGGCCTGTAGCGCTTGACCGAGGTCGAAGCCGGTAGCTTTCGCTTGATCGACAAACTAATTGCCCATCGGGTCGCCGGGGGTGTAATGATTTGTATTTCATAGGTGGTTTTTTATTTGTAAGGCTGGGAAAAACCTGACGCGAGTTTTTATTTCCGACCAAGTCCCTTTAAGGTGCGGAGCGTAAAGTTATTGGGGGTGCGGGGTGCGGTCCGACCCGCAACAGAAATTTTTTTAAAGGAGGAAGGCTCATGAAAGAGGCTTATATCATCTACGTTGTCGGTAAGGAAGAGATTGATCAGGAAAAGCTGAACGAATTTCTGTGTAGCCATAATTTCGATAATTGTCTCTGCCGGCTTTGCGGTCGCCAGCCCTTATCCAGCCTGGAACAGGCCTATCTGGAACTGCAGCATCAGGGAGTTATGCAGATTGATTGTCTTGCGGTCGCTTTCGACCGCAAAGCCGGAAACTATTTTTTTCTGGAACAGCAATTGATGGTTGACGGTCAAACCGATATCGCGCAATTCTGCCGGCCTGAAGAGTTTAGGCGGAATTTACGGGTCGAGGTCTGACATGGAGACGTTAAGGATAAGCGTCGCTTCGCCCGCAGCTGTTTCCGGTCTGGTTGCCGGCGCGGACGACGAGTCCGCCGGCATTCTCCTGGTCGCTTTCGGCACCACCACCGATGCCGGCGGGCTAGCTTACGGCAACATCGAAAAACGGGTGCGCGCGGCTTTTCCGGGGCTGCCGGTTTTCTGGGCCTTTACTTCGGGCATGGTGCGGAAAAAGCTTGAACAACGGGGAGAGGCGGTGCATTCGCCGACGGAGGCCCTGGAGCGGATGCAGGCGGAAGGCATCCAGCGGGTGCTGGTGCAGTCGCTGCATGTCGTTGCCGGTCAGGAGTTTCATAAGTTGGTCCGTGAAGTTCGCCGGGCCCGGCATCAATTTAAGTTCTCGGCGCTGAGCTGCGGCCGGCCGTTGCTCTTTGCCCGCGCTGACCTGGAGGATTGTCTGGCCGCAGTCATCGCCGCCCATCCCCGGGAGGCCGGCGAAGCTCTGTTGTTGATGGCCCACGGCAATGATCACGGTCATGGCGATCTCGCCTATCTCGCCACCGACCTGACTTTGCGGGCTTTGGCCGGGCCGGCCTTTCTGGCCGGAGTCGAAGGCGGTGTGAGTTTTGTCGAGGCGGCAAAAAATCTCTGGGATCAGGGATGTCGCCGGGTGTTGCTGGCGCCGTTCATGATCGTCGCCGGCGAGCATGCCCGCAACGATCTTGCCGGGCAGAACCCCGATTCCTGGAAATCACGGCTCGAAAAACAGGGTGTCGCCTGTCGGGTAAAGCTTTCGGGCCTGGGCGAAATCGATGCCGTCGCCGACATCTTCGTGCGCCACCTGCGCGCCGCCGCGTCATGACCTTGCAATTCATTTTCGGTTTGAAGCTGATAGGATAGGAATAGGAGGATAGGAATAGGAGGATAGGAATAGGAAATCGCTTTTCAGGGGTGAGTGACATTACGGCCACAAAATTGATGTGCTTGAGGTTCCAGCCTGCAACAACCTTAACATCAACACACTTTTCGTTATCAGCATTACAATATTTATATCGTATTTGCAACACAAAAAAAACTTACCGGCGTGAAACCGGCATGATCTTACGCAAAATTACCGAGAAACCGGACGTACCTCGCCCTAACCAATTATTATTCAGCAGATTATCTATTGCACCACAACAAAGGGCACTTCAT